>ENA-OROH01000206-OROH01000206.1-human-gut-metagenome-genome-assembly--contig:-NODE-206-length-70670-cov-78.896212_pt1 | contig 70670 bp, 42 predicted proteins | sample MGYA00242125_ERZ509042 | MGnify/ENA primary metagenome ERZ509042 (study PRJEB26280, sample SAMEA2338738) | human gut metagenome | biome: human gut; feature: human-associated habitat; material: faeces... | reverse complement strand
TGTTGCTCAGGAACTTATAAATAAAGTTAAATTATAGTGTTGCGGAATTAAGGATCAATATAAAACCTTGGATTAATAGCCAATCGGTTGGTAATTAGGCGTAGACTGTCTAGCAAATGGTTTGGATTTATATTATCATTATTTGATGATGAATTTTGTTGATCTGTTGAATTGCTAGAGTTTATTATTGCCATCCTTAATGGCACATTATATGGTTTTCCTTCATAAAGCATATTTGCAAAAGTCTTGTAATAAACAGGCATAGAAATAGTCTGTTCAACATTTTCCGTATTTGTATAAGTTATTGACGGATTCCATTTTACTTTTGTCCATTCTACATTAGATGTTGATGTTATTCTAAAACTGAAGTTTGTCAGTTTTTCTGTATTTGCTATATTTGCTTCGACATTTGCGTTTGTTATTATTTCGCTAGCTTTGTATGTCTTGCAGAACACTTCTTTCTCAATGTAATTAGGATTGTCGTTTCCGTTAGCATCCTTCGGATCATTAGATCCTATTATGAGAAGTGTTACGTCATCTGTTGTTTGTGGCTTTGAGAATGTTCCTTTCACTTTGAATGAAGGTCCGCCGCTTAACGATGTTAATGTATTGACGCTATAAATAGCACCTTCTTCAGGTTTGTAAACAGAAATAGAATAACCGTTAGGCAATGAATCAGGAGTCTCTGAATATGTAATAGTGGGTGACAATTCTACTTGGTCAAATGATCCGTTACTCATCAAGGAGCGGCCAGACTGTACCCGGAAGTATATCCGGTCACCTTTTAATACAGTAAGGTTTGCGACCTTTGCATCATGCCATGCTGCGTTACTTTTACCAATGCTTCTACTCCAATATACGATACTGCCTTTTTGTATAGATACATGCACGCCGTCTGCTTTTGCATATTCTTCGGTGTCATATTCGCCTGTAGGTTGAATAAGTCTAACTTTGCCTGATATTGCAACAGTACCATCTTTAGGTGCTTGCCATACCCTTACGATGTCTTCCATTGGTGAGGCATCGATGGCTTCCTGTTGTTCCTCAGGGCTTACAGTTATAACAGATGTATCTATCTTTCCGCTGTATATTATTGGGCTTGGCGTGTCTGCGCTGCTTTCGGTGAATGTCGGAATAGCATTGCCGTTTGCGTCAAACTCAATATGGTTAAAATAAACTTTACCATTGGATACAAGGTCTACAAGACCGTCGCCGTTTATATCGCTGAAATATTCAGTGGTTTGGGTCTTTGTCTTAACGAAGTCCGTGCCTGCTTCTACTGTAAGAGCCATCCATCCAACTGTAGCTTTTGCACCTCCAGTGTTAGTGGAGCTTTTGACTGTTGAGAAACTGTTTATGCCGGCAACCTTTATAGGTTCACCGTATGTAATGTTGTTATTGCCGCTTGAGCGTAACTGTGGCCTGTAATACAATGCTCCGTTTTTGCGGAATATTTTGTCGGGTAAGCCGTCACCGTTGATGTCAACAAATGCTGAAAGTCCTTTGCTGTTGTCTGTCGAGTGGCTGTATGAGCCTCCAACGGTGTTCCCCTTCCACGGACTTCCGTCGACAACGCCTACGCCGGCATAAAATGATACGCTTGTCGACGAGCTTGTCGTGCCTCCCAATGCCGTAGGCTTGTCGCTGAAGCGGCCCGTACTTTGCAGAGGGTTGACGAATCCGGCATCAAGTTTGTCGTCAGACAAATTCCATTTCTCGCTTTCGCTTCGGAATGGGGTATAGCCTCCTTCGGCTTTTACGTCGTTATAATAACCGAAGTTTTGATACGATACTTCATTTCCTTCATTGTCATATTGTCTGACACTTTCCAGCAAGTCTTTCGAGAAAGCTCCGCTTTGGTATGAAAAGGTATAGCTTCTTAATTCCTGCCCGCGGAAATTCACCGTAACTTTTTCCAAAAGGCGGTTTGACGACGTGAGAAATCCATAGCGTGCATTATTAGATTTAATTTGTTTGGTCTTGTTGCCGTCGAATACAACAACAGTATGCGGTTCTTGTCCGGCATTTCCGGCATGTACCTCTTTCAGATAGATAGCTTTGGCTTTCAGATTTCCGCGTATATTTTCATCGGCTGTTTCATACACATATTCTATGTAATCGCCGTGTGTTTCTTCCACACAGGCAAGTTTCCATTCTGATATTACATTACGTGAAGTTCCATTTATGTCCTTTACCGTACCTTTCAGTACTGCTCCTTCACCGCCATAGATATATTTTACGCCCTGATTATCGGTCACTTCCCAATAATAGTCTGCCGGAGAGCTGCCTTTACGTATTATCCGATGGAAGTCACCTCCTTGTCTTGTATAAAATTGTCTGTCTGTCTTGCGGTTCATCTTTTCGCCACGGTGTGCAACACCCATCTTATTGCTGTCGTCCATGGTAGACAGCATGGTCCCCGAAAGCAGATAGGTTTCTGTTTCCTTTGCTGTATCGTAGCGTGGAACGCCCCATTTGGTGTCTATCGTTATTGACGGCACCGGCATGTTCCAGCCTTCGCCCAGCCATCCGTTTCCTCCATCGCTGTTGTACTGAATGCCGAGATTAGGTGTCATGCCGTTACGTGCCGGCGGCATTTCAAAAGAATATTGCAGATTGGCTGTTCCTCTGCTGTTAGCTGTTGGTGGTGTTATTATGTTAATCTTTGCAGTAGGGTCAGCTGCCTTGATGTCATTCATCATTGTCGGGGCGAATCCTTCTGTCTCAGGAGATTCTGGAGCCTGAATAACTCCGTTTATCATGTCGGTGAAGTGTGTCGTCTTTGACACAATGCAGGCAGAAGCCTTGTCCACTTTAATTCTTTCCAGTGCCACCCAATGGCGTGTGTCCAAATCAAAATAGTATGTACGGATGTCATCTTCAGTATATCCGCTTGGAATTTTGGTTCTGTCATATTTTATTTTTACTGTAGCACCTTCGTCTGTAAAATGGTTGCCGTGTGGCAGAAAGCGGTAGCCTTCGCCTTCGGCAGTGACATTTGTCATACCAAAGTCAAGTGATGGTACATCAGTTTCACGCAGCGTTCTTACAGACAGATTAAGGTTGTTCAGCATGACATCCTTTTCCACATTCAGCTGTCCGCCGCTTACGCTCATGCTGTCCGCCTTATTTTTGCTGAAATTCTTGTTGATCTGACTTGGTGTGTATGCAGTGTATTCACGGTTAAAGTCAGCCTTGCCTCCGTCTTTTATAGTGAATGTTTTTAATATTCTGTTTCCGTCTGATTTCGTGGCTGTTATGGTTATGTTTTCTGTATCTGCCGCGATTACTCCCTCAAACTCACCGTCTGTCAGGTGCAGTTGTTCTTTTCCTGCTTTAATTTCTCTTACAGATTTATCTGCAAAGCCATGAATGTAAGTCTTATTGTTATAAGATACGGGAGGAAATGCGAGGGCAATGATTTCATTGTTTCCGTCAGTAATTTTTATACGGAGATTTCGTACAGAGTATGCCGGCATATCTTCTGCTGCAGTAAACAGAATACGGTTTGTGCCTTTGTGCAGCCATGACGGGCTTATTTCCTCGCATACAGGAGTCCATTTCTTGGAAATTTTTATTTGGTAACCACCTGTTGACGGACGGTCGTTAATACTTTTGCTAACTCCGTTGCCGGAACTGATACCGTATAAGTCGTACACCAACCACACTTTGTTTTTATTAGAAACTTGTTTTGGCAGTACAACTTCAAATATGTTGTCTTCAGGATTATCAGAAGACTTTCCGTCGGATATTCCTATATGGCCTATATCTTGTTTGGATGTATAAATCTGTATCTTTTCTGTAGCGTCAGTTTTTGGGTCCGTCGTTGCGGCCTTGTTTTTCATTTTATGCTTACAGTTTGTATTTGGCGTTGACTTCTGGCTGTTGTTTTCACAAAGCGGTGTTGTCGTAGATATATCAGTCTCGAACATCTTGTCAGCTAACTTTCCTGAAAGATGCCGTGATGCCGCGAAACAGGCAACAGCAAGTGCCAGTGCGGTTGCTGCAATTATATGTATTCTTTTCATAATTAAGGTTCTTTAGTTGTTACTTTGCAATAATTTTCTTCGTAAATTCTTTACCGTCTGCAGAAAGTGCTTTAATTATGTAGACACCAGGTCCTGGCACACTGAACTGTGCGTTCTTGACGGCCTCGCCCTGCATATCCTTATTGTCTATCATTCTGCCGGATGCATCGAATACAATTAATGTTGTTGTAGATGTAATGTTACGTTCTAATGTTGCATTATATATTCTTGTAGCGTTGCCTTTTTCTTTGACAAAGAATATGTTTTGTTCCGTGTTTGTGGTATTGTCGTCATGAATATTAAAGCTTTGCTTGTCGTTTGTTTCTTCTGTACCGTTAGGGAGACTGCTGTCACATTCGCTTCCCACGTGTATTGTCAGATTTATAGAATTAGTTTTAGGCTTTTCTATCTGTACGCTTCCTGATGTTGTGAAATATTCTACAGGTTTTCCGTTTATCATGAAATTAGTTATATGTGTCTCACCGTTTCCGTATTTTATGCAGAAGCGCCATGTGCGGATAGTCCATGTGGTTTCATTGTTAACAACTTCTCCGTTTATATAATACTGGATTTGTCTGTTTACTACAGATACGCCTAGTACGTCCCCTTCTTTTATTGTTGTCAATAGGTCTGTTTCTGTATAACCGTTGCTTATAATATAGACTTTGTTGCCTCTTATCTCAAATCCGTATTGTATAATGTCTTCTGTTATTATTTGCTCTAATCCTATACGGTAATTTGAGTTTGTCTCTGCTATAATCCATGACATTTCACCTGATGTGCGTGTACGTGTGTCATGTGAATACGTTGAGTAGGTTGTATCGCCTGTACCATAGATGTCGTTTCCGCCTCCTTGTGTAACTGTAAGCGTGTATGTTCCGGGGGCAAGATTTTTTATGACATGCTCGTCTTTAACAAATATTCCTTTTGCTGCTACAATTCCGCGTTTCATTCCGGCAACTGTATCTACTGTCAGTGTATAGTTGTAGATAGGTGTGCCATATCTGACATTTATTTTTATTGAACCATCGTTGCGCGGATTTTTGTTTTCGCATGTTGACGGATAGGGCTTGGCGTTGATGCTTAGGCCGTCATAGTAGGCGAATGTAAACATGTCGCTGCCGCTTCCGTCAATGTCCCAAAATATATTGTGAAATATGGTTTTTTCTCTTGTTAAATCAGGATTAGAACATTTTACTATTATCATGTTGTCAGAATCAAAGACACCTTCTCCGCTCGGGTCGATAAGCATTACTGTACGCCTGCGACTGTATTCTTTGAACTCTTCATCGTCAGTTAGACTATAGCAAAGTTCGGCCAGATTTCCAGTGTCGCCAATACCGCCGGTCCTTATGTTTGATAAAACTAGTGGAGTGTCGTCTGACTGGGTGCGTATAACACCGGTAAAGTCTTTTGTTAGGTCTGATATTAAAAGTGTGTAATTGGTATTTCCTATACCGTCTATGCGTAATGATATAAGTTCATTCTCTTTGCTAATAGAAATAAGTCTTCCGCTTACTCCAGTTGCTATGCTTGCTGATGATAGTTGTCCTTCGTTTATTTTATATATATAGCCGTTATTGGTAATCCTGAATCCGTAAATACTTTTATTGTTTTCAGATGTGAAAACAATGTCAAATGTTGGGTGTGTAAGCGGACAACGGAATTCTATGGCTCCATAGCCTTTTGAAAATGCCGGAGTCATGGCAAATGCACCTGTTGCTGCTTCTGGTTGTATTAGATTGTCAAGAAACCCACATCTGGTTACTTTTAGACCATACCATATCCATCTTGTCATAAGGCTGTCTGCTTTTGCCGGAATGTTGGTTTTGACAAGCCAAGTGCGTTTCATTATGTGCCATAAAGAATCGTCGGGAGCAGTGAATGTTGAAGTCGCTGCATCGTCGTCTCCCCAGAATACATAACCGCTTTCAGACATTATATTTCCATTTTCCCGTCCCATAACCAGCATATGAGAATTGGATGAAAGGTTATATGAGTTAGATTGGTAATAACTGTCGTTCTCTTTAAGTGAGGATAAAGTTGGAAATTCTTCATAAGATGTGGATGACAACGGTTGTAATAGACCTGAATTTATGTCGCGTCCGAAGGCTGTAACTCTGTTGTGATATTGATATAGCTCATCACGATCCCATACAAGGTTTCCATCGCAGTCGAGATATGAACCGTTTAAAGTAATGCCGTATTTTACTGCAAGATAGCTTTCTACCTTTCTTCTTTCTATTGGTGTCAGATATCTGCTGTAGATGATATATTCAGGTGTATAACCGTCAAATTCTTCATTTGAAACCTGTATTCCTTGATGAATAAGTGGTGCCGAATAATATTGTTGCCTTTGTATCTTCTCCCCACATGTTGAAGTTGTGACGGTCTGCCTTCAAATAGGTAACTATGCGTGGAGATGTCTCTCGAAACTGATTTTCACTTAAGGAGTCAGAAGATGCATATAGTAGGTCTTCTCCATGTTCATCTCCATAATTTAGAGGTTCTATACCATAGCCACGAACAGCTTTGTCTTTTGTGAATATAGTACCTTCTTTCTTACGTCCGTTGACAGAATAAAGAATCATGTCTCGTGAAATTGTTGAAGGTAATGGGGCGAACACACCGAAGATTGTTGCTTGAGATAGGTTCGAATGAGCGAGATAGGCTGATTTGTCTAATGCTCCTTCTGAAAGACTGAGGGCCGGATGAAAATTGATTGTGTGTAAAGATGTCCTGGATTGTGTAAATTCTGTTGTCTCAGGCCCAGACAATCTGTGTAGGTTTAATTTGACAGAATCACCGGAGTGGTCTTGCCAACGGTAGAATCCTTGTAGATTAGATGTAACCGGTACGGCTTTATACCATAATTCTGTTCCACTTACACCGCCAGGAGACTGTGCGTAAACGGACAACGCTCCAATCAAAAATAAAAATAGTAAAGTCTTTTTCATAGATTAACTTTTGTCGATTGTAGGAATGCATGATTTCAAGTTGTTTAAACTTGGTTTAGTCGAGAGAGATGTCGCCAGCGCAGCGCTCTGCAAAAGGCCATGAACTTTAACTATATTTCTTTAAGGGGAGTGAAATATTATTAAGACAAAATTGTTGGTTTACAATAATATATTGTATTGGTTTTCGTATTCCCCGCATAAAGATAGATATAATTTATTCTAAATAAAAATTTTTATCGTTTAATCATGTGTTATTTAATGTTTTTTAATAAAATGATTTCTGATGTATGTTTTTGTTTTTATAATAATTTTATTAAAAGATTGAAATAAAACTGTCGTGCTGTCTGTTTATATATAATCAACGTGCCTTCCGTCCATTCCGGTTAATACAAACGAATGGGACGGAAGGCAGGCTGATGCAGAGTGCTGTTTAGTGCAATTCCTTAGCTTGCTTTTAAGTCTTATTTCGTGCCATAGCTTTATTTCGTGCTGTAGTTCCGGCTATGCTATTGCTGCTGCGCCTGACGCTTTTCGGCTCTGTATTCCTTTGGCGTCATGTCATATTTCTTGCGGAAGCACTTGCCGAAGTAGCCGGCGTCGCGGAAGCCCACAGAGTAGGCTATCTCTGTTATGCTGTCGTCGGTTGTCTCTATGAGGCGTGCAGCCTTGGTCAGCCTTATCTCCTTTACAAGGTCTACCGGGGCAAAGCCCGTCAGGCTCTTCAGCTTTTTGAAGAAGGCAGAGCGGCTAAGACCTATCGTGCCGGCTATGGTGTCGATGTTGAAGTCGTTAGAGTTGAGGTTCTCCTCAATAATCTCATGAATCTTGTGTACAAACTCGATGTCCTTCTTCACGAGGTGCTGCTCGTAAGAGTCGTTGGCAGCCTCGGCCGTGCTCTCCACGGTGGTCTGCACCACCATCTTGCGCTGGAAGATGCGCTGCTCCTCGAGCAGCTGGTTTATTCTGGCCATGAGGTGACTGCTGCTGAAGGGCTTTGTTATAAAGGCGTTGGCTCCGCTCTTTATGGATGTCAGCTTGTCTTCCTCGGTATTCTTTGCCGTGAGCACGATGACGGGTATGTGGCTGATGTTGAAGTCTTGTCTTACGTTGCGCAGCAGCTCCATGCCGTCCATGCCCGGCATCATGAGGTCGGTTATTATTATGTCGGGGTGGTGCTGATAAATCTTCTTCAGTCCTTCCTCGCCGTCGTGCGCCGTAAACACGTTGTATTTGTTGCTTCGCAGCTGCAGCTGCAGCATGCGGCACATGTCGATGTTGTCCTCTATGAGCATTATCGTAGGCAGGTCGTCCTGCGGTTCTTCCGCTTTCTGCTCCTGCGTGTCCTGTTCTGCTTCGGCCTCGTCAGCTGTCTTGCTGCCTGCAGTGTTGTCGTCGAAGTAGACCTCGATGTCTTTCTCGTCGAAGTGTTCGCGGCCAGTAGGCAGTTCAACAGAGAACACCACACCCTTGCCGCCGTCGATGTTTTCGGCCCATATGCGTCCGTGGTGCATATTGACATACTCTCTCGACAGCGAAAGGCCGATGCCCGTGCCGGCGTAGGCGTTGTCGTCAGACGTCTTGTTGCTTGCCTGCGAGAAGCGCTCGAATATCACCTCAAGCTGCGACTTTGGTATGCCCACTCCGTCGTCTTCAACCCTTATCGTACACATGTGCCTGTCGTAGTCGTGTTCGAGCGCTATGCATATCTTGCCTCCCTCGCCGGTGTACTTGAAGGCGTTGCTCAGCAGGTTGTTGAGCACTATGGCTATCTTTTCGGCGTCGCACCATGCCGTAACGTGTTCTTCAGCCTTGTCGAACACGAAGGCTATGTCGCGCTCTTCGGCATGCATTCTGAACTCCTGCATGAGCTGCTCTATCATGCTGTTGAGGTCGACATACGACACGTTCATCTTCATCTTGCCGTTCTGAATCTTGCGGAAGTCGAGTATCTGGTTTACCAGCTGCAGCATCTTGCGCGCGTTGCGGTCGATGAGGCTAATATACTCCTTGCCAGTAGGGCTCAGCTTCTCGGTGTTCTTCAGTTCCTCTATCGGGCCCTTTATGAGCGACAGCGGCGTGCGCAGCTCATGGCTGACGTTGGTGAAGAAGCGTATCTTCAGTTCGGCCAGGCGGTCGTTGATATACACCTCGTTGCGCATCTTTATCATGTACATCACGAGACGCAGCGCACCGTAGAGAGCCAGCAGCGCCAGCAGGGTGTATATGGTGTAAGCCAACCATGTGGCCCACCACGGCGGACTGATGATTATCTCGATGACGCGTTCGGGCGAGTTGTTGTCGTTGACCTTAACCCTGAACTTATAGTGGCCCGGCGGCACGTTGGCATACGAGGCTATGCGGTTGGTGCCGCTGTTGTGCCATTCGTCTTCGTATCCGTCGAGTATGTAGGTGTAGGGTATAAGGCTGTTGTCGGCGTAGTAGTGGGCTGAGAACTCAATGGTGAATGTCGACTGGTCGTGGTCGAGCACAATCTTGTCGGCATACTTCAGCGAGCCTTCGAATATCGGCGGGTTGAAGTCCCACAGCTCGCGGTTGACCACCTTGAAGTTGGTTATGAAGGTGGAGTATCGGGCGTCGTTGTCGTTTCTTACTGCCTCAGGGTCGAACGACAGCAGGCCCTGGCGGCTGCCTATCAGAATGGTGCCGTTGTGCAGGCATATCGACGTGTTGTCCTCGATGTTCACATCGGGGAAGCCCGCAAACCTGTCGTAGCTCTTCAGGTAAGACGAGCCCTGCTTCATGCTTGCCAGTCCGTTCTCGGTGCATATCCACAGGCAGTGGCTCTTGTCCTCGACGATAGACGATATGACGTCGCCGCCTTGCTTCTCGTTTATCATGTATGTCTTCAGCACAGGCTGGCGGTTCTTCTCGTCGTAATATTCTATCTTGTTGAGGCCGCTGCCGAATATGCCCATCCAGATATATCCCTTGTGGTCTTTATACATCGTGAAGATGTCGTTGTCGGTTATTCCCGACTTGTGGCTTTCGCGGTAGGTCTCAAACTTTATGTCAGACGGCTTGCTGAACTTTCCGTCGAACGACATCAGTCCGTCCGTTGTGCCCACCCACATGCGTCCGTTGCGGTCTTCGGTTATGGAGCGCACGTCGGTGTATAGCTCGTAGCGCGGATACTGCCTGAACCCGTTGCGCTTGTTTCTGAATATTATTCTGCCGCCGCGTTCCTCTATGAGGTTCAGTCCGCCGTAGAAGGTGCATACCCATATGCGCCCGCGGCTGTCCTGATAGGTGTAATACACGCGGTTGCTGCTCAGCGAGTTGCGGTCGCCCCGCTTGTTGGTATACCGTGTTATGCGCAGTCCCTGTGGCGCCATGGCGTCGGGCGTGGCCTTTATCAGTCCGGCGCCCTTTGTAGAGAACCAGTAGTTGCCCTTATTGTCTTCCATTATGTGGTAGACTGGGCCTATCTCGTTGCTGCTGAACTTTCGCTTTATGTTCCTGGTCTTCAGGTCCATGCAGAACAGCTCGCCCTTGCGCGTGCCTATCCAGAGGTCGCCGTTGCGTGCCTGATATACGGCGCGTATGCCGTTGTTGTCGCTGTCGTTGTCGGTAATGAGCATCTGCGGGAACATAAACCTGAAGTTGTATCGCGGGAAGCACACCTTGTAGACACCGCTGCTGGTGGACGACAGCCACAGGATGCCGTTTGCGTCGATGTCGATGTCAAAGAAGTGAGGCTCCGACGTGTAGTTGCTGAAGTCTTTCTGCCGGTTGATGTTCTGCACCATCCTTGTCTGATGGTTGTAGCGCCACACCTCGCCGTTGCGCATCAGTATGAACAGGCCGTTAGCGCCAGTGTCTCTGAACTTCATCTCGGCAAACAGGCTGTCTGTGGGCATGGTGAACGTCTGCGACGTGGCTGTCTTGGGGTCGTGGCATATAAGCAGGCCCCTGCCGGAGCACAGCCACAGCTTGTTATATTTGTCGGTGAACGACTGCGTGATGCCCGATGCCTGCGATGTTATGAGCCTCGGTGCCGAGCCTCTGGCAAAGGAGTAGAGCCCGTCTTTCGTGGTGAAGTACACCTTGCCGTCGATGATGTTTATGCTCGACACGGCCGACTGCATCCCCCTGAAGGCATATTGGTCGGTGTGACCGTTGGCGGTGTTGATGATATACAGGGTGCCGCGTGCTGTTCCGATGCACAGATACTGCTTCTTTTTCTTGAAGCACGTTATGTCTCTGTCCTTTATCCTGCCCAGCAGCGGGGCGCTGTTTTTCTTCGTAACGATGTTGAGCACCAGACTCCTGCTTATCCAGTAGACATAGCGGCTGTTTTCGCCCAGGATGTTGGTCTTCAGTTTCATTGTGGCAGGGTCGATGTGGCGCCGCGAGTCGAATATCTTTCTCACCTCAATCTTCTTCTCCTCGTTGACGTATGCCTCAAACACGTCCTTGTTGCGCGTCAGCAGCATAATGTGGCCGTTGTCCATGGCCTGTATCTTTATCACCTGCACGTTGCGCGACTGCTTTTTCAGTTCGTTGTATATGTCGTGGTAGGTTTCGTCATACTTGTTGAACATATACAGATGGTTGTCCGTGTTGCGTATCCACAGATATCCGTTCTTGTCGCCTATGATGTTGCGCACCTTGCGCGGCGGCATGTCCGACCTGTGGTTGGTGCGTGTTATGAAGGGCGTGAACGTAGTGCCGTCGAACGAGCACAGGCCGTGCCATGTGCCGAACCACACAAAGCCGTCGCCGTCTTTCTGCGCGCAGTACACCGTGTTGCTTGGCAGTCCGCTCTCCTTGGTGTAGTGCTCCACTATCATGTCGGGCTGGGCCGCGGCGACAGCGGGTAATAACGTTATCAGCAATATAAGGCGCAACAGGGATTTCATCTTTATATGGTGTTAATTTTTTTGATTCTGTAAGTTGTTTAGAGATTAACAAAATGTAAGGTGATAGTCAGCCGGCGCCGTGATGCAGGCATCCGTGTCCAATGGCGTCAGACTGCCGTATATAGCTCGTATAAACTTGTCTTGCAAAGATAATAACAAAAAAACATCTGTGCAAGAATTAAGTGATGAAAATGTCTGTGTGTCAGATTATTGGTGAGCGGCGTAAATTCTGTGGCTATTGTTTTTCAGTCTTGTCGTGCCGGTTCTGTTTGTTTGTTCTGCAGTGGCCCCACGGCTCCGTCTGCCTCATGTCATTCCGGCTTATGGCTGCGGTCGTGCCCGCGGCATGTTGGCATTCAGCATCAGTCGCAGGCAGCGTATAGGTATCTGTATGGAATCTTTGAGTTTCTTCTCACAGAAGCTCTTTTGATGAGTTATTATATCCTACGTGTTGTTATATCAGTCCATAAGGAATTTAATTCCCAATTAGTTGGAAAACCCATTGCAGATACATCAATAGAAGGATATTTATTAAGCAATGCCTTAAAACGGGCAGGAAAAGTAGTATTGGGATTTACTGTTTGTAAGAAGTACAGTATGATTGAAAGCACGTAATATACTTTCTTGGTATCACTCGGGATTGGAATAAAAGTTAGATTGGTGCGTCTTGGCACTATGGCATTGATGCTAAGTCTGCGATTCCATAAACGGCTATGATGTGCACAGATATTGCGAACATAGACGATGGAGTGCAGCCATGATTCCATTACAGTATCTGACAGACCATAGAACTTTGCCACCTGGCGTCTCGACAGACCGGCATTGAGCCATCTGTACATCATGGAGAGTGTACCAAAGGAGCTGACTTCAAAGGTCATCCAACTCGGAGGAAATTTGTTAGAATAGTTCTGTTGAAAGGCAACAATGGCATCATCATCACTGCGGTGAAGTTCTTCATCCAAACTTTTCAGTAAGGAAGAATGACGGTTCGCATTACGGAAATTCGCAGAATCCTCAAACCAATATATACCGGCTGCATCACTCATAATCAATGACAACTGCGTCCGAACAGACACCTCTATCTTCTCCAGTTCCGAGCAAACCATCTTCCTAAGTTCAGAATCGAACTTGTAAATATTGTATGCTTCCTCAAAAGTAGAGCCGATTTTAAACTGATGACTTTCGTGCTGTCTGAATGGTTTGAGATAGCTTTTCATCCTAAACATACTGATATTCTGCAACAAATGAAATGCACGCTTTTCGTCTTTGAAAGACAGACCTTCTGATTTTAATAGCTGAATCTGCTCACTTACCGAAATCTGTGGTTGGTTATATATTTGCTTCGACATATCTTTAATAAAAAAACTTACCCTGAGCGCGCTGTTCTAATGGGAAGCGGGGTAAGTATGTTGATGCAAAAATACTATATTTTCCTTATTCTCACAATTTTTTCCAAAAAATCTGATAAATATTTGATAAATAATACATCAGTTCTATATTCTGCCATCTTAATCGACATTCTATAACAACTTATGTAAAACATTAGATTGGCGTCAGCAATTTCTATTACTTTTTCCCTTGTGTTTTAGAAATGAAATGGTTAGAATAAATTCGGCCTCTCAAGAGAACAAATTAAGCCTAAATATCTACTTTTTAAATCTAGTTTCAAATAGTAAATAGAGATGAATTTTAGCGGGATTTACTCGCCTCTATTTTATTGCCTGTTGAGAACTTGGCAGACAGAAAACTTTTTGATTTTGACGCTCTCAGAATGGCCTCCGTCAGCGCAGACACGGCTTTCGGACTGAAAACGCTGAAATTTCGTGATTTTGTTAAGTAGTTGATATAGCGTGATTTATGCCGATGGGGACCCCTGGACGTGAATGTTAAAAAATATAACTCGGCCACTTACGGGTGAAAAACAATAGGTTTTTGTCTCGCAAGTCATAGACTTGTGTCTCTAAAAAGCCTGATTAAGGGCATTAAAACCATTGGTCTGGGGGTGTCAGACGGTGTTAACTGTAAACCAAAGTTAAATCCTGAAAGCTTGATTGTCTGTTTCTTTAACATCCGTTATAAGTCCGTTTTCTATTTTAAAGAAAACTCTGTACATGAAAAATGTAAAGACTTTTCTTTTGTGGAGCTGGCGTTTCTGCTCCGTTTCGCTGTCATCAGTCTGGCTTGTGCAGACGAAATGCCCCGCTGCACATGCACCATTGCCGCATGGCTGTTGCGGCAGATGCAGTGTGTAGCGGGGCAGGGCATGGTTGCGGCCGATAATTGCGGCCGTTAGCGTCAGTTGAATATCTTGACGCCTATGAACAGCGTGCGCGGCTGAGTGGGGCCATAGAAATATTTCGAGTCGCGGTCGGCACCCTTGTCAAGGTCCTTCTGAAAGGCGTTGAATATGTTGTTAACGCCGCCGTTGAACTGCAGTTTCAGATGGTCGTTCAGCACGAAGGTGTAGTTGAGCTTCAGGTTGAGGTCCATGAAGTCGGGCGTCTTCTCCATTCTGTCTTTCTCTATGTATCCCGCGAAGTGGGGCACGAGCATGCTGCCCGTGTAGACCCCGGAGACAGAGAAGTCGAAGTTCTTGAGCGGAGCCGACGTGAAGGTGAAGTAGCCGTAGCAGTCGGGCGTGCGCGTCATGCGCTTTGTTGGCGCCACGTCGGGGTCGCTGCTCCATGCCAGCGCCTCGGTGTAGCGGCTCTGCTGTACGGTGAAGCCCAGCTGCAGCTGCGCCTCCTTGCCGTGGGCTATCTTATAGTCGATGTTGGCTCCGTAGACTCTTGCCCCGTGGCCGTTGCGGCGCTCCTGTATTTTGGTGCCCGTGGTCTCGTCGAATCCTGTCTCTTCGAGATAGAACACGTCGTTGAGCATGGTGTAGAAGCCCTCTATGAGCAGGTTAGAGCTGAAGTGTCCCAGATTGAAAGCCCAGTCGACCGAGCCGCTGAAGCTGTTTGAGCGTTCGGGCTTCAGTCCGTCTGCCAGCTTTATCATCATTGCCTCGCCGCCCACGGCAGCCACGTGCAGGTCTTCGTCGTAGGCCTGCGGCGCCCTGAATCCGGTAGACCATGTCAGTCGGCCCTGCAGCCTGTCGGTGGGTTTCCACAGCAGGTTGACGCGCGGACTGAATATCACGTTGTCCACGAGGTTGTGCTTGTCGAGCCTGAATCCGGCAAGCAGCGTCAGGTATCTCATCTTCCATTCGTTCTGCAGGTACGCCCCGGCAATCCTCACATACTGTTTCAGGTCGCGGCCGTAGCCCGTCATGACGTCGTGAAGCCCGTTAAACTGGTATTCAAAGCCTCCCGTCAGCGTGGCAGGCGCGAACAGCATGCGGTCGAAGTTGCCCGAGTACATGGCTCCGCCCACGGCCGTAAGGTCGTCGGTAGTGCCGTAGGCGTTGGCGTCCATGCCCGCGCCGTAGTAGCTGTCGCGGTCGGTGTGCTGCACCGAGCCGTACACGGACAGCTTGTGCTTGTATTCGTTCATGAATATGTCGTAGGTCAGTCCGCCGCTGTTTATCACGTGGCGCGTCTGCTCGGTTATGTCGGTTTCGTGCGGCTGCAGGTCAAACTTGTTGCCTCCGCGGCGGAATTCGTTGGTGGTGTGATACTCTATGCTCAGGCGACTGAACTGCGTGGGGCGGTAATATCCCCTCAGTCCGAAGGTGTTCATGTTGAGCTTGCCCAGCTCGGAGAAGCCGTCGCCGTCGGCATCATAAGGGTTGCGGTTTCTGTAAGCCTGATAGAATGCCACGCCGTAGGTGCGGTCCTTGGACACGAGCGAGGCGTTTGCGCCGAAATACTGCTCCCATGTCTTGCCGCCGAGGTTCGACATCGTAGAGTTTACCTGAAACGAGTTGTTTATAGGGTCCTTGGTTATGATGTTGATGGTGCCGCCCACGGCGTTGGCGCCAAACAGCGCCGAGCCTCCGCCGCGCACCACCTCTACGCGCTCGATCATGCTTACGGGTATCTGTTCCAGCCCGTACACGCCCGACAGCGCACTCATCACGGGGCGGCTGTTTATGAGCAGCTGCGAGTAAGGACCCTCAAGACCGTTGATCCTAACCTGCGGAAAGCCGCAGTTCTGGCAGTTGTTCTCCACGCGCAGTCCTGACTGGTAGCTGAGCGACTTGGCAAGGTCGGTAGAGTTGACCGTCTCAAACAGCTTGCTGTTCATCACGTTCACCACCACCGGAGCCACCCTTCTGTTGGTCTCGTTTCTGTTGGCCGAGACAACCACCTCGTCCATCATGATGTCCTCTTTCTCCATCACGAAGTGCAGGTCTACGGTATATTCGTTGCTCACCACAACGGTCTTGGTCTGCGAGGCATAGCCCATGAGCTGCACCTTCAGCGTGTATTTGCCTGCCGGCACATCCTTCAGGCGGAAGTGGCCGTCGTCGCCCGTAACGGTGCCCATGCCGTTTTCCACAATAAGCACCGTGGCGTAGGCCAGGTTTTCCTCTGTTCCTTTCTCAATGACGTGTCCTGTTATGATGTTGCCCTCTTTCACCGTACTTGGTTCAACGGGATGGGCCATCCCTGCCAGCGAGCACAGCAGGCCCGCCAGAAAAAGTAATATTAGTTTCTTCATTTATTTCTTAAAAAATGCGTAATATCCGGCCATGACGGCACGGCATGCCTGCGTCGTCACAGCATAAATAATAATGTTGAGATAAACCCTGATCGGTCATCGGGCCGTTTGGAGGTTATTAATGCCATAGGATATAACCTTACCGGCCGTATTTTCGCTTTCTTGTTGCCGTCATGCCGTCTGCTTTTTCGCAGGCATAGTTCACCATGCCGGCAAAAAGTCATACGTCAGTCAGCCCAATGCAAAACAAAAATCCAACCGAATGCCAACGGCCGATTTCGGGATAAAATGATTTATGAAAATGAAGAAACGGGGGGCGCGCGCAGATATATGCCCGAATTGTAGTCGGGCGTGGCGTGTGCCACTGCATATTCGCTGTAGCTTGTGTGAATAAACTTCACGTCGGGCGCCTCAATCTTGGCTGCAGGTCCGGCTTCGAGCGAATTAAAATGTGTGAGGTGATGCAGCACGAGCGTCTGCCCCGTAGGGTGGCTGTGCTTGTCTTTAAAGGGATGTGAGTGAACCACCATCACGCCGTTGACCACATGCACGTGGGCATACACCGAGATTATGGCATAATAAGCCATAAACACGGTAAGCAGCATGGCAGCGCATGCTCTTGTCAGCGTTCGTGAGCGTTGTGTCATATCCGGCGGCAAAGATACATATAAATTATGAAATAAAAAGATAAACGCAAAGAAATAAGAATTAATCTGCTGTCGGAATCGGAAAAGGTATTGTTTTTCTCTATGGCCTATATATTTTTTCAGATTAACGGGCGGCAATACAAATAATTTTATATATTTGCAGACATGATGTCGGCTGGCAACAATCGTAACATACTCAGGCCGATGCCTTAAATAAAATATGGAGAACTTATAAAAACTTATAAATTATGATGGAAACAATGCCAAAACCATTTGTCGCCATAACATATTACGTGTTATACATTCTTGGCGTATTGATACTTGTACCGGCCATTGTTTATGTTGCCGGCTGGATTTTTGAGAATTACGTACTCAACAACAACATGCCGATAGAGGATGTCATGCAGTTGGGCAGTATGGACAGCGCCACGCTGATTCTGAGCAATCTGTTTATCGCCGCACTCTTTATAAAGAGAAAATATGTGAAGCTGCCGTCTTTTGGTCAGCATGGCTCAGATAACTCTCCGGCATCAGTCTATCTGATGGCAATGCTGATGATGTTGGTTTCAATATTGCCGCTCAACCTTTTTGTTTCGGCCCTAAACCTTAACGACTATAGCGAAGCCGTTGCAGCTGACGGACAGCTCTCTTTTGCAAGTATAATAGGCATCAGCATACTGGCTCCGCTGGCAGAAGAGATAGTGTTTCGCGGAGGTATAGAGGAAAAACTGCTCCAATGGAAGACAAATCCGTGGATAGGTATTCTGATTTCCGCCTTTATGTTCTCAATACTGCATTTCTATCCAAGCCTGATTATCGGCACGTTCATAAGCGGAATACTTATAGGCTGGGTTTATTATAAAACGCGCAACGTCATGGTGTGCTTCGGCATGCACCTGGTAAACAATTCTGCATCATGCGTCATAGATTATATAAGCCCCGGCAGCAGTTTCTATGCCGACATAATGAATCAGACCAGATTCATCATTATCGCCATATTCTGCCTGCTGATATTGGTTGCCTTAATTAATAGATTCAGAAGGATTTCATAAAAAGTTTTTGGGCGGAAACACACCGCTTTTGCTTGATTTTTTGATGTTACAAATATAATGACAGTTTGATAACGCAATATAATGACAGGTGATATTCTTTTAATGTGAATATAATATGAAAAACAAAATAATTCTGTTGTTGTTTGGTATGTTTGCGTTTGTGGCAGATGTCGTGGCTGCAGATACATCACGATATGTGGAGTTTGCCCGCACGTATGGCATAGTCCGTTACTTTTCGCCCAATCCATATACACAAGACTGGTCGGAAAGCGACTGGATGAAAGTGTGTGCGCTGCTTGCAGACAGGGCGGAGACGCAATCCCTAGAGACATTGTTCAAGCCGCTTGCCCCTACAATGTCGTTCACTGCCGTGCCTGTTTCGTCCTCGGGTGAAAATGACACATGCTCAGGTGGCCGTGCCATGTATTACAGCTATAGCGGTTCGGGCGAGCTCAATGTTCCTTTTCTTGCCAAGCTGCTTATGCCCGGACTTGCCGACTATATACCATATTACAAAAAACTCTCAACGATTTCCGGCAGCACTGATACGGCAGCCGTGCCTTTGGCTTGCAGATATTACTCTTGTCCTGTTGGCAAAGGGAAATACCTTAACGTACAGCATGCGCTGCCCGAAGAAAAGTTTGACGGCAAGGCAACACGCCGTTTGCTTGCAGACGCAAAGGACTATTGGAAGAATCATCAGATTGACGATAAGGCTTTGTCAAAAAGAAGGCGATTCATTTTCGGACTGCTGTCGGACAAGGCGGTGAGAGTGGCTGATATAACAGTACGCTGGAATATAGTAAGACATTTTTATCCGTATTACGAAGAAGACAGTCTCGATTGGGACAACCAGTTGGAAAGATATCTGCAAAAAGCCGTTCAAATGGCAGGCGTAAATTCTTTTGAGTCGCTTGTGGAATGGTATGATACGCTTTGCCGCTTTATGAATCCGGTGAAGGACGGGCATATGTTTGTGCGTAGAGATATGAATGTTTCAGGTATCATGTCAACATATCTGCCCGAATTTTACGCTGAAGCCGAGACAAAAGCGGTGAACGACACGCTGCTTGTAATGATATGGACAGACGGCAAGCAACCGTGGCGCATACTCAATGCCGTAAACGGTCAACAGGCATCTGAGCGTTTGCAGTATTGCAGACAGATAACCAATGCCGCCACAGAAGCCCATCGCGACAAGATGGCTGTGGAAAAGATGCTGTCTTCAGCCGAATACGGCACGCCTTTTGTTATTCAGACTGTCAATGCTTCGGGACAGGCATATGAGGACACTCTATATGCACGGAGCCAGAATATTCCGAAGATGGAGAAGGAAAAACAGCCTATAAGGAAATTAGAGAACGGAATACTGTATGTCAACGCCACTTCACGCGAGCTGAACGAGAAACTTTTTATGTCGGCATTGACGCCCGATGTCAGAGGGTTGTGTTTCGACCTGCGCGGACTTCCCACTTATCAGTTTGAAGATATTCTGGCTCATCTGATTGCATCCGACGTAACGGCTCCGGCCACTGAAGTTCCGATAAACAATTTTCCATATCAGCAAAATGTTACATGGCGTGTAAATAGCGAAACGCTAAAGGCTAAACAGCCGCATATAGCCCTGCCTGCAACATTCTTGTGCGATGGAGCAACTGTAAGCTGGGGAGAGACAATATTGATGATGGTGCGTAATTATAAGTTGGGGAAGATTGTTGGGCAGGCCACAGCCGGCACAACGGGTGACATGACGATGTTTGGATTGCCCCTGTTTCCTTTCTCAATGACAGGGATGCTCATGCGCTGCATGGACGGTGAACAGCATCACGCAAGAGGCATTAAGCCCGACATCACAATTCCCGTTTATGCCACAGACTATATGAATGGCTACGACAGAATTTTAAACGTGGCACTGAAAATGGACGAATGAAGAGGATAAAGATATACGGACGGAATTTGAATTGCTGACGGTAATATAATTTATTGTATTATTTCGCTGTTTTGTTATTCCTGTCAGGAATTTTTATTACTTTTGTTCCTGCTAATAACATGGCCCTGAGAGGGGCGGTGTGCCGGTCTCATGGTTATGAGCCGGAGCAATGGGCGTGAGCCTGGCAGAGGTATACGCCATGTAAACGAAAAGCTAGATAAGAACAATGTCAGCAGATAATTCATATAACGGTAAGATTTCTTTCGGCGAGAATGTAGGCTATTCGTTGGGCGACCTGGCTGCCAATCTGGTGTTTCAGATGATAATGATATATCAGCTGAAGTTTTACACCGACGTGTTCGGACTCAACGGAGCCATTGCAGGCTCGGTGCTGCTTGTGGCGCCTATGGTGAGTGCATTTGCCGACCCGATAGTGGGCATACTGACCGACCGCACAAGCACGCGCTGGGGCAAATATCGTCCGTGGATACTGGCGTCGGCCCTGCCGTTCTGCCTGTTCTACATCCTTGCCTTCCACAGGCCCGACATACAGGACAAGACGCTGCTGGCCGTTTATGCCGCCGTGTCGTATGTGCTTCTGCTGATGATGTATTCGTTCAACAACACGCCTTACGCCTCGCTCGGCGGAGTGATGACGGCCAATATAAAGGAGCGCACAAGCATCAACACGGTGAGGTTTGTGGCAAGCACCATAGCTCAGTTTGCCGTGCAGGGCTTTACGCTGCCGCTGATTGACCGCCTTGGCGGTTCGGATGCGAGTCGCGGATGGAGTCGCACCATTCTGCTGTTTGCCTTCATCGCCTTTATCTGTCTGCTCATAACATTCTTCACCACCAGAGAGCGCATAGCCCAGCCGCCGCAACAGAAGGCAAGCGTTAAGGAAGACGTAAAGGAAACCTTCGGCAACGTGTCGTGGCGCGTAATGTTTGTGCTGTGTCTTGCCGTATATACCTCACTGGCGATGTTCGGCTCGTCGATGAACTTTTATTTTCAGAGCTATCTCGACCAGCGCTCGCTCTATGAGTTTCTGCATAACTTCGGACTTGCCGATACGGAGCGTGAGGCTTATTCGGCAGGCTTCTCGCTGTTCAACATACTCAACGCCATAATGCAGTTTGTCGGTGTGGTGTTCCTTTCGGGATGGCTTGCCGGCAAGTTGGGCAAGAAGACCGTATATATAGTGTGCCTGTCGCTCACCGTATTGTTTCAGGCTCTGTTCTATCTGCCTTCGCCCGACGATGTTGTGCTTGTTTATCTGCTGTGCGTATTGAAGAGTCTGGCCTATGCCCCGACGATACCTCTTATGTGGGCAATGGTGGCAGATGTGGCCGACTATATGGAATATCTCAACCACCGGCGCGCAACAGGCTTCTGCTTCTCGGGCATAATGTTTGCACTGAAGATGGGGCTCGGCTTCGGCGGAGCCTTGTCTGGCATACTGCTGTCGGCATTCGGCTACGTGTCGGGCGGCACAGCCATGCAGAGCAGCGGGGCTGTTGAGGGCATACGCCTCGTGTCGAGCATAGTGCCGGCAGTGGTGTTCGGCATAGCTTTGGCGTCGGTAGTGTTTTATCCCATAACAAAGCGTTTCAACGAGAAGATGCAGGCAGAACTGGCAAAGAGACGCAAAGCGGCAGAAGGGCAGGGCGAATGACCGTTTGCGGCAGTATATAAGAAACAAGAAAAGGAGAAAGGCTGAATATGAACGCTAAACATTATAATGTGGTGGCAGCTGTAATACGCAAGGACGGAAAATATTTCTGCGTGAAAAAGGGCCGCACAAAATACAGTTATACAAGCTACAAATACGAGTTCCCGGGCGGAAAGATTGAGTCCGGCGAAACGCCGCAGGAGGCTTTGAGACGCGAACTTGCCGAGGAACTTGATTATGACATATCTGTAGGCAGCCTGATTGTGGCTGCCCGTCATGATTATCCCGACTTTTCGATAACGCTCAACGCATATTTCTGCGAGCCGCTGTCAGACGGGTTCGTTCTCTCGGAGCATGTAGACTATGTGTGGCTCGGCGCTAAAGAGCTGCGCTCAGTCGACTGGGCAGAGGCTGATCTTGCGGTGGTTAGATGTATTGAAGAGTCAGATTTGCGCTGAAAAGCCATTGATTCTGTCGGCCGTTTTGCCGTTGATGCCAACCTTTTTTGTTATTATTCTGCTGCTTTCAGGTGTAAGTATAAACTGTTGTTTCGGGGTAATCAGGTAGCTCCGCCAAATGTTTCTGTGTCATCATTTTGTGCCGAAAAGTCCTATATTGGCGGTTAATTAATTTGAGCAAATCATATTTTCTGTGAATTGTTTCATCTAATCAGTAAATTAGATACAGCTTTTTTATCTGATTATACGTATTTTTGCAAAAGAAAAAACAGCAGAAATATCGTTGCTGACGATAGTCTGTTAAAGCCGGATGCGCAAGAAACGCTCTACAGCTCTACTGACAACGAAAAAATAAATTATAAAAAGATTACATATTATGAAACTGATTGAGAACACCGAATTTGGCGGCGAACGCCCGTTGTTCGCGTCGCACGACCTGCACATCAACAACGTAACCATACGCGAAGGCGAGTCGGCCATAAAGGAATGCAGCAACATTGTGGCCACTAACTGCCGATTTGAAGGCAACTATCCGTTCTGGCATGTCCACGGATTCACGATAGACAACTGCTATTTTGCCGTAGGCGGACGTTCTGCATTGTGGTATTCAGACCATCTGACAATGAAGAACACCGTGATAGACGCGCCGAAGATGTTCCGCGAGATGAACGACATCGACATCGAGAACGTTGAGATAAACGACGCCGACGAGATATTCTGGCGCTGCAACCGCATCAACGTGAAGAACCTGAAGTTGCACGGCGGCACTTATCCCTTCATGTTCAGCAACGACATATGCATAGACGGCTTTGAGAGCGACAGCAAATACGTGTTCCAGTATGTAAAGAACGTAGAGATACACAACGCCAAGATAACCACGAAGGATGCCTTCTGGGAGGTGGAGAACGTTACTATCTACGACTCAGAGCTTAACGGCGAGTATCTTGGATGGCACTCGCGCAACCTGCGCCTTGTAAACTGCCATATCTCAGGCGAACAGCCGCTGTGCTATGCTCACGACCTGGTGTTGGAAAACTGCACGTTCGACAGTGAGTGCGACAGGGCCTTCGAGTATTCTACGCTCAACGCCGACATACGCGGAGCTATCGCCAACATCAAGAATCCGACATCGGGCGTTATTGTGGCCGACTCAATAGGTTCGGTAACTATCGACGAGAACATCAAGGCACCAGCCAACTGCGAGATAAAGACCAGAGGCTGACATCATTGCTTATGGTGCTGACGCATATAGGGCAACGTGCCGGCCAAAGGGCTGGTGCGCTGCTTTCGGCCTGACAATTATTACTATTTACAAAACAAACTGCCTATGCCACAGCCACCCGGCCGCCTTACGGTAGCTGCAGCCTATTTCCTCATATACGTTGTATGGGGCTCTACATATTATTTCATCGGGGTTTGTCTTCACGACTTTCCGCCGTTCGTGCTCGGCACGGTACGCTTCGCCGTGGCTGGTCTGGCCTTGCTTGCTGTATGCCGGTTGCGTGGCGAGCGGCTGTTGCGCCGTGGACTTATCTTTAAGTCGGCCGTGTGCGGCATCATTCTTCTGTTTGTCGACCAGGGCGTCATCATGTTTGCCCAGCGCTATGTCAGCAGCAGTCTTGTCGCAATAATGGCTTCGTCTACGGCTTTGTGGATAATGCTGCTCGATGTTCCGCAGTGGCGTCGCAATTTCAGAGGTGTCTCCACCGTGGCAGGCATCGTGCTTGGCTTTCTTGGTGTGGCCATGCTCTATCTCGAACAGCTCAACATGCAGCGCCACGGCGGCAGTCATTATGAGTATGGCGTGCTTCTGCTTATAGGCGGATGCATATCGTGGGCATGCGGCACGCTGTATTCAAAATATCACATCCGCGGCAGTGATGACGACGGACTCTCGTCGTCGGCTTGGCAGATGCTTGGTGCGGGATTCGTGTTTGCCTTGTGCGCAGGATTGTCGGGCGATTTCAGCAGTTTGCAGCTCTCCGCAGTATCATCCGTATCATGGCTTTCGTTGGCATATCTTATAGTATTCGGTTCAATGATGGCATACACGGCATACATCTGGCTGCTGCGTGTGCGTCCTGCCACCGAAGTTGCCACTCATGCTTACGTCAATCCCGTTGTTGCTGTAGTCATCGGTGCCGGCCTTGGTCATGAGGACGTAACGCTGATACAGCTCGCCGGTCTTGCCGTGATACTGATAAGCGTGATGATGGTGAACAGAAAGTAAATTGAGAATTGAGAGTTGAGAATGGAGAAACAAAGTTCAGCGTTAGCTAATTATGATTTGCCTTGTGAATGTGAAGAGCAGGCGGGGAGCGCGATGCGTAATTAAAAATTAAAAAGTAAAAATTAAACAGCGCCATACGAAAGTGAACAGTGAAAAGTGAAGAGTGAAAAATCCAAATGTCTTGTGTCTATCCCTGGATAAGGATTCACAAAGCATATGGCTCTAACTCCTAGCCAACTTGTTGGCGATAACTCCTTTAACTACTTTAACTCCAAATGACAATACCCTAAAGGCATACGTCTTTTTTCGCTATGCTCAAGGAACTTCTCCTTAACTTCATAACTCCTTAACTCCTAAAAAATATATCCATGTCCAAAACCAACTATTCCCCAGTAAAGCCGTCGGAACGCTATGTCATTCTCGACGCACTTAGAGGCTTCGCCTTGCTTGGCATCTGTCTTGCCAATTATCCCGAGTTCTCGCTCTATACGTTTCAGCCGGCCGACGTTGCCGCGTCAATGCCTTCAGCCGGTGTGGACAGGATTGTGCGATTCTTGCAGTATGTGTTCATCGACGGCAAGTTCTACACCCTGTTCTCGCTGCTCTTCGGCATGGGCTTCTCGATAATAATAAGTCATGCCGAACAGAAAGGCAACGGGGCTTTCAGGCTGTTCTATAGGCGCATGGCCGTGTTGCTCGCTATAGGATTCATGCATCTTATGTTCATCTGGAGCGGCGACATACTTATGCTTTATGCCATTATGGGAATGGTGCTGCCGTTGTTCAGAAACGTGAGCAACCGGAAGATGCTTTCGTGGGCAGCCTTCTTCCTTTTGCTGCCCGTGGCTGTCGACACACTGACACAAATCTTCGGCGTGAGTCTCTCGGCTCCTGCCGTTGAGGCTCAGTGGCATTACTGCCGCAAGTACGGCATAACAGAAGAAAACTTCGGCTATTGGCTGCGCGATGCCGACAGTTATGCTCAGGTGTTTCAGTTTCTTATTCAGGGAGCGTTGGTGAGAGTGCAGGAGTTTGTCGACGGCAACCGCTACTTTAAGGTCCTTGGCCTGTTTCTGATAGGCTATTACATCGGGCGTCAGAAGATATACGCCGACCTTTCTGCCCACCGGCACCTGCTGCGCCGCGTGTCGGTTATAGGCTTCAGTGTCGGTATTCCTTTGTCTGTTGTCTATGCATGGAGCGCCGTTGGCGGTCATCCTTTTGGCAACGCTGCCCACTCATTGCTTTACGCTGTCAGCGTCTATCCGCTCGGTTTCGCCTATATGTCGTCCCTCTGCCTGCTTTATCTCCGCAGCAGCAGTTCGGCGGTATGGTGCGCCCTTGCCGCTCCCGGCCGCATGGCTTTGACCAATTACATCTGTCAGTCTATAGCAGGCATGTTCCTTTTCTACGGCATAGGCTTCGGTCTTGGTGCCGGCGTGGGCCTTTCGTTTACAGAGATTATAGCCCTCGGCGTGTTTGTCCTTCAGATGTTGCTAAGCCGTCTGTGGCTTCATTACTGCCTTTTCGGCCACCTAGAGTGGATCTGGCGCATGCTCAACTACGGCAAACCTCTTCAGTTGTTCAAACAGAAACAGAGAGGGTAGGGAAGGTTGATTGTCGTAGCTTTGATAAAAATGTAAAATGTTATATGTCTGTTTTGCTGCTTTAGACGTATAATGTCTGCGCCGTCTTTGGCATATAAGATTTTAAGTGCTGAAAATCGAAAGGAAAACATGTGTTTATGGTAAAAAAATAAGCAAGAAAAATGTTTTTACAAGCAAATGTGTAAGCAAATAACAGTGTTTAGGTTTTAAATCATTAACCTATCGTTTACGCATCGTAAGTGGGCCACTTTTTAACCGAAAGTGGCCCAGTTTTTATTCGTTACCGGGCCACTAATTTTAGTCAATAGCAGTGTACTGGACATACTTTTTATTGGAGGAGATTGACAACTTATTTAGTACGCCATCTTCCTACCGCCAATAGTAAGACTGATAAAGTCATGCATTCGGTAACCATTCTTCACTAAATCACTATGTTAGTTAATACATTGAAATATTGACAGAGTTAAATGTGGAATTAAGTTTAATCATTATATTTTGTCTTTTTAAGTTAACAAAATGTAATCTAAACCTATATTTAAATCGTAATGTTATATATTTGCAATAAAATTTGAGTAACACATTAATAAATGTGCGTTTAAGGATAATATTTTTTAGTATAAAAAGATTGTTTATTTTTTAATTTTTGATTTTAATGAAAAGATTTTTAGCTTCAATCGCTATTCTTCTTGCATCGGTGTGGGCTGTTTCAGCTCAACAGCTGTATTTTCCGACTAATACAGCCATCCAGCAGAAGGGTGACTACAATTATGTTTACAAGTCTATAACCAAAAATGATTATCCGATGGGATGCATGGCAACGGCTATGACCATTATAATGGATTACCATAAGTCACCAACAAAATATGATTATAATACAGTTACGGGTGACAATGGCCTTGCCCAACTTATGTATGATGCGGCACAAAGCATAAATACACAATATGGGGAGAATGAAAGTTCAGCAGCATTATCTGAAGTTGCTGTTCAATTGGTTAATTCTTTTGAGTTTGACAGAAACAGTGTTAAGTATTACCTTAAAGCCAGTAGTGGGATGACAGATGAAGAATGGGTGGCTCTGATAGTACGTAACATAAATAATGGAATGCCTGTAATATATAGTGCCTGGACTGAGCCTGCTGCTACCTATACTTCAGAATCAGAATCTGATTTTAGCGTAGGAACTATAAGGCATGCATTTGTAATTGACGGTATTAAAAGGGACGTAAATACAAAATATGGTTATAAGTTTCATATTAATGGTGGACAAGGCGCTGATATAGCGGACAATTCTCAATGGGTTGATGATATCTTCAGTGTAACAATAGGAAATAAAACTTATGGTGATACTCCTGAAATGGTATGTGGCATTCGTACGGAAGAGCAAGCTCGTGCAGATGTATCATCACTCAAACTAGTGTCTAATGAAGGCTCTCGTGGTTTGTCGATGTCTGTAAATAATATTGTTTCAGGACAGCCTTTTGATGTAACGGCTTCAGCTCTACAGAATTGGGATTTGGATGGTAAGCCGTTTTCTGGTTACATTTTTCCAGTATTAGTACGTACAGACGATAGTGGAAAAATTATAATTACACAGCCAGATAACACATTAGAAATAGCAAAGCAGTATAACAGTGCTGATGGATTTTCATATCGCAGAATATTAAATTCATTGCTTATTTCGGGAGTAAAGTTTACAGCATCGTCAGATGTCGACTTGAGTAATTATTCTTTACGTTTGGCAACAGCAGATAATTTAAATACAGGTGAACGTGCCTTAAACATCAGGCTCGTCGAAGCACTTGCAGGTGAGAGCAGTGATCTTATTACATCTATACCGGCAGTTAGTGCAGGTGTCGTAAAAGTTAAGTTTGAAGTTGCTCAAACAGGTGGCGTTGATTTGCTGCAGCGTGTCATTACGAGTACAAGCCTCACATATGAGAGTATCAATGGACAGGAACTTGAACTCGCATATGGCACCCCATTCCTGTTCTTTGCTAAACGTACATCGTCTGCTGTTTCAGACAATGAAGTAATACTTACTGTTAATGGTAAGAAGTATCTTATGAAAGACTATTTTGCCAGCAAGAATTTCGCTAATCTTTTTGATGGAGCATTCTATATTACTCCTACTGAAACAATGACCATTCAAGCGCAGATTATAGACAAAACAAAGCTTGAAAATGTAAACGTAGATTTAACAGGAAAGGCAGGGTATTTGTCTGATGTTATAAATAACAAAAATGTTAATCCATGTAACATCGGAGAGCTTACTGTAATAGGAGACATGAATGCGGATGATTTCTATTATATTCGAGACAACATGCCCATGCTTGAAACACTTAATTTATCTGAAGTCAACATTGTGGCGAGCGGAAGTCACCCTGCAAATGCGGTTCCAGAAGCGGCTTTCTATAAAGAAATTTATAATAGCGATGGATATACACTTGCACTAAAAACAGTATATCTGCCAAACAGTTGTACTATTATAGGTGCTAATGCTTTTATGTATTGTTCAAAGTTGGAAGAAGTACATATTCCGAAAAATGTTAGTAATATAAACTACAATGCATTTTTCAGTTGTAGAAGTTTGCACGATGTTTATGTCTATAATCCGGTACCATATTATATTAATTGGTGCGTATTTAAGAATATAAGTGATAATTCTACTTTACATGTGCCTTATGGAGTTAAAGAACTCTATGTTGGCTCAGATAATGCCAATAAGTTGCCTGGTACAATTTATTCAATCAACGAATGGTACAATCGTTGGCATGACGGAAGTTCACAAGGGACGTGTAAAGAGATGGGGAAAGAGGCTGAAGGCCAAATGAAGGTGCAGCTGATGCGTACTAGTTTTGTTACATTCCGTGAAGGAGGAAAAAAGCCTGGATCGGCAATCTGGTCTAGTGATACATACGAAGTATTACCAACCATTTCTTCTCCAGTATCATCTACGATGTGGAAATTGCGTGCCTTGGTATCATATGCAGAAAACGGACAAAATAAAGAAGAATATGTATATGGGACAGCAAATAATGCAGATTATACATTCAATCTGACTCAGAAACTTAATGAACTGAAAACAAGAGGCATTAATGATGTTAATGTTAAAATGGATATATACCTCAATGTTACAGAAGCTGTTGAAGAAAGAGCAAAAAAAGGACAGAATTATTTTTATCCATATATCTATGATGGAATGGAAGTAACGTTGATAGGAGGTTGGACAAATAGTGATGGTGATGATAAACTTGACCTTCACAATTTCTATTTCGGACTGCGCAGTGGCTATGCAACCAATTTGCCTAAGGCAAAGGCTATAATAACTCTTGATAATGCACGTATCGGTTCAATACAGACTGGTACTGTTGATATGGATATTGTGCTTAAGAACAATAATGAGATGGCCGGTCTATACTATTCTAAGTTCGAGTCTTTCCTCATTGATAATGGTCATACAGTATCGATACAAGGTAATGGTACTTTGAAACTGGCAAATGATAGTTATGATGGAAACGACGGACCTCGTGCGTACTCAACTGCAGGTGGTGTGTTAAACTTCCAGCATGGCATTACTGTTAGCAATCTGGAGAATATGACATTTGAGAATATTAAGGTTACATATACTAGAACTTTTGATAGGGTGATAAAAAATTCTGCAGGAACTTCTGGATATGGTTGGGAAACGTTGGCTCTACCGTTTAATGTACTTCGTATTGAGAATGCAAACGGACGCCAGATGTCATGGGCTACATCAACAAAGACTGGTGATTTCTGGTTGGGTGAGATGACTGACAATGCTCAACAGCTTACATTCTCTTCAAATGTGGAATCAATTGAGGCTGGTCATAGTTACATAATTTCCGTACCGGATGAAGGTAAGAACAGTCTTATTGGTATTCCTCTTACTTTTGTTGGACCTACATTGGTTAATGGCGAAAAATTGGTGGATAAAGGAGATTTTGCTACTCCTAATTATAATAATGGAGGATTGAATGTTGACATGACGCCATATCCCTATGCTTTAGAACTTCCATCTATATATTATGTCATGAATCGTGACGGAAGTTCATTTTATAAGTGGGACACAGCAAGTACAGAAGATGCCAATCTTGTAACACTTCGTCAGTTTGAAGCATACTTTGAACCAAAAGACATTGTTTCAACCATGTTTAAGTCTTTTTCTTTAAAAGGTGACGTGATGAAGGATGAGACTACCGTAATTGCCGGCGTTGCTGATGGTAAAAATGATGGTTATAAGGTAAATTCTGACAAAGGATTAATTGTTGTCGAATCAGACTCCCCGCGCAAGATAAACATATCTACAGTTGACGGACGTTCATACTCATATAATGTCAGTCAAGGTACAACAAAGATAAGCATGCCGGCAGGTGTTTACATCGTAGGAGGAATTAAAGTATTGGTTAAATAATAAAATGTAATTAAATATGAATAAATTGAAATATATTAAACCTACAATTGAGGTTGTAGACATTAAAGGTAGTATAAGTATATTAGCCGGATCAAATCCGTCTAGCAACCCTGATTTTGATGATGATTATGCAGGTGTTGGTTCAGATGATAATCCTTTTCCCGGTTTTGAAAAAAACAACGCAAGCAGTATTTGGGATTAATGCGCCTATATTATTGGTGGTATAAGATTCTCTTTATTAAGCGGAAAGCGGGATGGCTTCAATAACTAGTCGTCCCTTTAAAAAAACATTTTTGCGAGATATTGTTCTGACACAGTATCTCGCATATTTTTTGAAGTATGCACCAAATAGCTTTCATGGCTCTTTTGAAGTTATAGACCGCTGACGCCAGAAGCACGTTCACTGTATCTCCCGTCACACCCTTATAAAAGTTGTGGCTGTATTGCCATGTTAAGATACACATAATAAGCCCCGAAGCGTCATTGGTTTTACATTCTTGTGTGCGTAAATAATGATGTTTCGGGGCCTATCGTTTTTTGCCTGATGTGTGTCATTCAGGAGTATTATTCGTCCTCATCCTCCTCAACAGCCCGTGCTTCCTTAAATTTCTCTTTCATAGTCGGGTTGTTGTATGTAAGCTTCTTTATCGTCAGGCCGTCTGCCTTGTCGTTGGCAAGGCGGAGGTTGCGCTCGGAGCCTACGAGGGCCTCTTTTATCTTTTGCAGGTGAGTTATCGACTTGTCTATCTCGTCGATGGCTGTCTTGAACTTCTCGCTCGCAAGGCGGTAGTTGTTGGCAAACTTCTCCTTGAAGTCGTTGAGGCGGCTCTCAAAGTTGGTTACGTCTACCGACTGGCTGCGCGCAATGGCCAGTTGGCGCTGATACTCTATGCTCTTCTTTGACGTCTGCACAAGTAGCGTTATCAGCGGGAGGAAGAACTGCGGACGGATGACGTACATCTTAGGATAGCGGTGCGACATGTCAACGATGCCCGTGTTGTAAAGCTCACTTTCAGGTTCGAGCAGCGACACAAGTACGGCAAATTCGCATTTCTTTGCTTTGCGGTCGTCGTCGAGTTTCTTCAGGAAGTCCTCGTTCTTGTGCTTCGTCGCAGTCTGATCCATTTCGTTTTTCATCTCAAACATAATGGAGATATATTCAAAGCCGTCTTCATAGTCGCGGAATATGAAGTCGCCCTTGCTGCCGCCCGATGCGTCGTTGTCTTTCTCAAAGTAGGCGTTGGGGAATAGCGGGCGCATGCGGTTGAACTCCGTGCTGCAGTGTATTTCGAGCGTCTCGCCGACCATTTTTGTCGACATCCTTGTCTTCAGGTCTTTATAGTAGTCAACCTCTTCCTGCTTCTTTTTCAGCTGTATCTCGTAAGTTTCCTTTATGTTGTTCTCACGCAGTGCGGCCTCATTCTTCTGCTGGTTCACCATGCCCGTAAGCTCAACAATTTTGTTTTCTTTCTCCTTCAGAGCGTCCTGCGCCTTGCGTTGTTCCTCAAGCACGGCTATCTGACAGGCATCCTTACTCTGCGAAATTGTGGATTTCAGTTCCGAAATCTCCTTGTCCTTCTTTGCCAACTCACCGGCCAGCTCGAGCGCATTAGTCTGTACCATGCTCTCTATCTTAGCCTTCAGTTCGGATATCTCCTGATTCTTTTTGTTCATTTCTCCTGCCAGTTCGAGAGCTTTAGCCTGCGCCGTGCTTTCAATCTTGGCTTTCAGTTCTGATATCTCCTGGTCTTTCTTGTTCATTTCCCCGGCCAGTTCGAGAGCCTTAGCCTGCGCCGTGCTTTCAATCTTGGCTTTCAGTTCGGATATCTCCTGGTCTTTCTTGTTCATTTCTCCGGCCAGTTCTAGTGCCTTAGCCTGTGCCGTGCTTTCTATCTTGGCTTTCAGTTCTGATATCTCCTGGTCTTTCTTGCTCATCTCTTCAGCCAGTTCAAGCGCCTTCGCCTGCGCCATGCTGTCTATCTGAGCCTTCAGCCGTTCTATCTCAGTATTCTTTTCTCCTATTTCAAGATCCTTTGCCGACAGCTGCTGTCCGAACGTCTGTTTCGACTTCATCACGTCGGCCTTCAGTTCTGCCGCATATTGTTTCCTCACCTCTTCAAGTCTGCGGTTGAGTTCGTCGTTAAACTCGGCGTTCTTAACCTGACTGACGATAGAAGCATAGTCGGCCTCGTCTACCTGAAACACGCTCTGACATTTAGGACATCTTATTTCTTTCATATTATCGAGTTTTTGTTATTTCTTACACATTTATAATCTTTATCAAATCTGCCAGTTGTACAAAGTAATCATTTGACCAGATATCCAGTTCTTTCGGATTCCTGACAAAAGGCAGGACGTCATTTTTAACCTGATTTATATTGGCAGTTGATAATTTTTCTTTCAGCAACGCGATAAATGTATCCATGTCAATTTCCTCATTATTAAACTGCTTTACGCGTTCTGCCAAATGCTTGAAGTCAAGTGGTACATTATGGCGTACATACCATTCAAAATCATACCAATCGCGTCCCTTTACTCGATTTTTCCAGGCACGGTACACCAGTGCATGCATTTTGCCTGCAAACAGGTCGGGCAAAACAAAGCAGCGTGTCATAAATGAATGTGGCTGCAACAGCAACTTTTGCTCAGTTTCAGATTTCAGCGGTGGCTGTGTGTCAACCTCAATTTTTATTTTTATCGATTTGTCTGTACGGAAAGATATGTCGTAAACATCAGTGTTGTCTTTTAGAAATGCCGATTCAACCTTTCCAAAACTCTTTTTGTCTTTCTTTTTTATTTCCACGTTTCTTCCCACAACGGCAAATTCATCGATGATGGGCTGAAAATATTTCTTGAAATCAAATTCGTCGTCAGGTGCCAAAAGAGAGAAGTCCATGTCTTCGCTAAAGCGTTGAAGACCATGGAAAATACGAAGACATGTACCGCCATAGAACGCAGCCACGTTGAAGAAACCTCCGTTATAAAGACCGGCAAGTATTATTTGCTGGTTAACCTCAAATATGGCATTGCGTTTCTTCTGTTCGGTAGAAAGGTCGTATGCCGAAAGCATACTGTCGTAAATGTCATTTGTCATTGTTTAGCAGTTTTATTAAGGTTCTTATTGATTCCGACTTTTTGCCAGTCTTGGCATATTCTTCAAAGATGTTTACGTTCATCATTAAAAAGTCGTCCATCTCCATGCGTATGTCTTCTTCAAGATACGTTTCAGCATCTTTTATGGATCTTAGATTTACGCTTGGTGAGTTGGCAATCAGGTCACATAGTGCTTTTTCCGGTGTAGCCATCACGAACGCATATCCGTCCTTTTCAATGCTCGACAGTCCTATTGAAAATGATTTTCTTGGGGTGTATGTATATTCAAACCGTCCAAATGCAGTGTCAAAGCAACGTGAATGTTTTAGCGTCATTGACTGCATAGTGTAAACCATTTCAGGTATGAGGCCATAGTAACGCAATGCAGAAGACATAGATACATATGACGGGGTGTAAAGATGATTGGCGATAAGCTCGGTAGACAGAGGCCTGTCTGATATCTCAGGATTACATATGTACAGTCCTCTCTTAAGGCGGATAATATCTCCGCTTTTCTCAAGTTGTCTTATTTTTTGGCTTCCTCCTTTTAATTGTGGATATAGTGATTCAATTATTGAGGACGTTACCGGTATGTTGCCGAGTTTTGCTAAAACATTATTCATGATGTACGGATAAAGTTTACTCAAACAAGATGTCTGGTAACCATGCTTATTTAGATTAGCATGGATATTGAGAACATTGTTTGTTTTTGCAAATATAGTAAAATTTTGAACAGTAATATATATAAAACATACTTAACTGTTCAAAATTTTACAACTTTTATGCCGTCTTAATGTTTTAGCTTCTGTTTGCTCTTCATTCTGAGGAGCAGGCGAAAGGTGAAGTTTTTGGGGGTGTCTGTCTTCCGTCAGTTCTCCTTTTCTTTTTTATCTTCCAGACAATCAGCGTCATCTTCTTCATCTTTGTCGTCCTCTTCCGCTTTGTTCGGAATAACGGAGCCCTTCGGGTCGTTGGTCTTCTCGGTGTTCATCCATTGGCGTATGGCTGCCATTCTGGGCAGCAGGCGGATTACGGGCAGGCGGTAGTGGTGAATAATGATGAGCATCATCATTAGTATGCCTATGACCGTCATGTAGCCGTAGCACTCCTTTATGGATATCATCACGGCCTGCTTGGATATCACAGCCATCGTGTCGCTCCACGACGGCAGGTCGAACGGCATCACCGTTCCGTCCATGTTGTCGGACGCGTTGAGGCTGTTTTTTGATATCGACCAGTTGTATAGTCGCTGCACCGTGGCCGAGCCTAAGGCCGTTCCTATGCCACAGCGTATGTATCCTATGGAGTTGAGGCCGAAGAAAAAGTGAGAGAAGGGGAGCGACTGCGACAGATATACGTTAGACGCCGAGCCTATCATCACCTCAGACACGCCAAAGGCAAACAGCGGGATGAAGAATGCCTCTCTGTTGGTGTCGCCGTCGATGAGAAAATACATCGACACTTCGTAAAAGGTGAGCAGCATAAGTGCCACAATAAAGTATTTCTTGAATCCCCAGTGCCACTTTACGAATGTGGCAAAGGCCAGCAGCGAGCCTACCACCACGCCGTAGAGTATAGGCCAGTTGAGCGATATCGTGTTGAGCGAGTCGTATTTCAGCACAGATGACAGATATATCGACTGCAACAGCTTGGGCGCAGCCTGAAGAATGCCAACGCCGAGCAGAAGCAGCATGAGGTGCTGCACTGACCTGAACTTGAATATAGACAGCGGCAGATACGGCTTCTCGTGAAACTTCGACCGGCACAGGGCTGCGGCAAAAAACGCCAGCGTTATGCCCGTGGCCTGCCATATAGTGCTGCTCATCCACCAGTCGTAATGCTCGCCGTAGGTGAACATCCACATGCCTGATATCAGGAACGCGCTCCAGAGGAACAGACCTATGAAGTCGACACCATTTAGCGACAGGAACGGACCCGGACGATGGTCTGGCTTCATCATGAAATATACTATGCCGCAATGAATCATCATCAGCGCTATGACAAACAGGTTCATCAGTCGCCAGTTGCCGTAGTATGTAAGATATGCCGTCGTTATGCCTGAAAGATATGTTCCGCCGCACACCATGATGTAGACAACAGGGAAGAACACGGCATAGTTGCGCGACGGCGTTACGCATAGACGGAACACGCTCGTGCAGCCAAACATGCCCAGCATCTTGCAGAAGCCCGCAATGAAGGCCAGTCCCCATATCATCCACGGCTCGGTTACCGACATGGTAAGGGCGTTGCATATTATTATTCCGATGGCAGAAACGAAAAACAGCTGCCGCGTGTACATATAGAATTTCAGCCTGTACATCACCGGGAAGCACACCGTTATGCCGCCCAGGGTGCAGTAGCCTGCCATCTGTATGTCCTCGTTGAGCAGCGCTATCTCGCTTACAATCTGGTTTGAGTACGACGTGTTGATGCTTCCCACATACTGATACAGAAAGCCGAACGCCATATACAGCCAGAAGCGCAGCCGTGGCGGTACCCAGTCTTTATACATCAGGAGCTGCCGCATGCGTATCACGGTGTTTGTCGTATGATATAGCTTGGCCATTATCAGTCGATCATTTCACATTCAACGTTCAGGCCGGCACGCAGCCGCCTTATGTTCTCTTTGCTGTTCTCCTTCGTGAAGCGTATTTTCACCGGCAGCCTCTGTTCCACTTTCACAAAGTTGCCCGTGGCGTTGTCCTGCGGCACTATGGAGTATTGTGCCCCCGTGGCATTCGACATGGCCTCTATCACGCCCACATATTCAATGCCCGGTATGGCGTCTACGGTTATCCTCACTCGGTCGCCTGGCTTCATCTTTGCTGTCTGTGTCTCCTTATAGTTGGCCACAACCCACACGTCGTTTTCGTCAACCACCGACATCAGCGTCTGTCCGGGCTGCACGAGCTGTCCCTCCTGCAGCGTTATCTTCGATGTATATCCGTCTGCAGGTGCCGTTATCACGGTGTACGACACGTCCAGTGCGGCATAGTCCTTGCGCGCCTTGGCCAGTTTTATGCTTGCGTCCTGCTGTCCCAGTTTCTTTGTCTGTTCGTTCTTGGTCAGCGACGTTGAGCGCTTCTGTCTGCACAGCATGTCATATTCGGCCTTTGTACTTTCATATCTTGTCTTCACGTCGTCATACTGTTTCTGCGTCACGGCCTTGTTTTTCAGCAGCACCGAGTAGCGTTGCAGGTCGCGTTCGGCGTTCTCCAGTTCGGCCTTTGTGCCCAGTATCGACGCCTCGTTCACGCCTATGTTGCTTTCCGTGGTGCTTATCGCCGAGCTCATCACCGTCTTGCCCGACACGGCGTTCTGCAGTTCGGCTTCGGCTTCGGCCAGTTTCAGCCTGTATTCTCTGTCTTCGAGTATCACCAGCGTGTCGCCTTTATGCACGAAGGAATATTCCTCAACGCACACCTTTTTGATGTAGCCCTGCACGCGTGCGTTCACCGGCACGATGTGTCGGCGCACCTGCGCGTTGTCAGTGAAGGTTGAAACGTTGAATTTTATAAACTGTACACATATCCACCATATACCTATTGCCAGCACAGCCAGAACCACGATGTTCTGGATCATTCGTCTTGTCTTGCGGTTCATGTTTAAAAGTTTCCTGAAATATATTTTAGTTGATAATAATAGTACACCACATTCACGCGTGCGTTAACCAGTCTTACTTCGGCGTCGAGCTTTGACGTCGATGCGTCGAGCATGTCGGTCAGCAGCGACAGGTCGGCCGAATAGCGCTGCTCCACAATCCTGTAGTTCTCGTTGGCCAGTTCCACGTTCTTTTTCTGCGTCTCCACCTGACGGCATGCCTCGGTGTAGTATTTGTACATCTGGTCCACCTTTCGGTCTATCGTTTCCTTTTCGGCCTGGCGGTTGTCCACCAGCTTTGCCGTCTGCATCCTTGCGGCGTTGAGCGAGGTGTTGTCTTTGTAGAAGGCCGACAGGTTCATCGACAGTTTCACGCCCACCCACCATGTGTTAATGTTGTTGTTCTTCACGGGAGCGCAGTTGGTTATCGGGCCTTCGAGACTGTTGCCTGCCGTCAGTCCTATCATGGGCATCATGCGGCTGCGCACAATCTTCTCTTCGGTCTTTGCCTGCGAGTAGGCCAGGTCGAGCCGTTTCAGCTTGGGCGACATCTCGGCCTCCTGCCTCCAGTGGCTTGCTCCAAGGTCGGGCAGATTCATCTCGTCCGTGCCGAGCCATGGCTCTATCATCGTGTCTTCGTCAAGTCCGAGATACACCAGCAGACTGTAGTTAAGATGCTCCACGGCGTTGGCCACGGTGCTTCTGTCGTAAGTAAGGTTCGACAGGGTCAGTTCGTAGCGCGTAACGTCGTTTGCCAGTGCCAGCCCCTGTTCAGAGCGCACCTTCATCTCCTCAATCAGTTGTTTTGTCAGCTTGATGTTCTCGTCGTACACACTCAGCAGGTTGCGGTTTTTCAGAAGACTGAGATAGCAGTCGAGCACCTCCATTTTAATGTTATCCGTAACAATCTTCAGGTCGGTAGATGCCATCTGTGTCTGATATCTCGTCTTCTGTATTCCTGCCGTTATCTCACCTCCGGAGTAGAGAGGCTGATAGAGCGAAAGAGAAAGCAAGTTGCCCAGATGGGGCATTGCCGAACGTGTAGGGTTCGAAAAGTCACGTTCCAGAATTGTTGCATCCCCCAGATAGTTTACTCCTGCTTCCAGACCGATGTCGGGCAGTCGCTTTGCCCTTGCGTTCTTTTCTAGTTGTCTGGAAATGTTCACATCCTTTTGTGCCGCTTTAACTTCTACATTCGATTGTTCCACTCTTCTAAATAATTCGTCAATTGTCATCCTCAACGGTTTCTGAGCGGACATCCGGCACGCCACAACACTGCTGCCGGCAAATAATAACAACACGGCTAATCTCCGTAATCTCATACTTTATGTCGCTTTTTTGGTGTGCAAAATTACGGATTTAACTTTGATTAAGATTATTCTATATCAGCCCTAAATTTGTCATATACGAAACAAATAGCCTCATTTTGTCCATTTTTCAGGTTCTTTCTGTGTTATTTCTTTTACCATAAGCCCCAATGCCATGTTAATGATAATGTCTTAATAATTCTGTTATTTGTTAATTATTTTTGCAATTGTCTTGTTGGGTATATTGTTATTGGGAGTTAAAGGAGTATTTTCTAAGTGAAGAACGAAGAGTGAAGAGTGAAGAATCCAAATGCTTTGTTGGATATTGTAATTGGGAGTTAAAGAAGTTAAAGGAGTTATCGCTCACTAAGGTGAGCTAGGAGCATATTTAAGTGAAGAACGAAGAGTGAAGAGTGAAAAATCCAAATGCTAACGTAGTGCTTGTGAAAATAATCAACAAGACTATTGTGCCGGCTGATTTGCAATCTGCCGGAATAGAATATAAGGATCTCTGATCCGCTTAAAGTACCGCTTGTTTAAGTTAAGGATGATAAGTTAAAATTTCAAATACCAAATTGGTATAATGTTATAAGGTAATTTTAAATATGAAGTAATCGGATAGTTCTGGCGAAAGTTAAAAATCTAAATGTCTAAGCGAGTTTAATACAACAGTATAAAGACAAAATAGGAAGTAATCGGATCACAGATCCTGATACTAAATTCCGGCGGAGCGCAGATCCGCCGGCACATTAGTAAACGTAGTGCTTGCGAAAGGATAACTCCTTTAACTCCAAATGACAATACTCAACAATGCATTTGGATTTTCCCGTGGGGAGGCTTTTGCTACATTGTTTAAATTCCATTTGCTTCGTGGATTCATGTAGTGCTTGTGGCAATAATCAACAAGACTAATGTGCCGGCGGATCTGCGCTCCGCCGGAATTAAATATCAGGATCTCCTGATCCGCTTAAAATACCGCTTATTTAAGTTAAGGATGATAAGTTAAAAATCCAAATACCAAATTGGTATAATGTTATAAGGTAATTTTAAATAGGAAGTGATCGGAAAGTTCTGGCGAAAATTAAAAATTAAAAGTTAAAAATCTAAATGTCTAAGCGAGTTTAATACAACAGTATAAAGACAAAATAGGAAGTAATCGGATCACAGATCCTGATACTAAATTCCGGCGGAGCGCAGATCCGCCGGCACATTAGTAAACGTAGTGCTTGCGAAAGGATAACTCCTTTAACTCCAAATGATAATATCCGTCAAGGCATACGTCTTAACTCCATAACTCCTTGATTACTTTTACTTACGTTCTGCGCCTGCTCTATATTCCGTAGGCGAGACGCCGAACTGTTTTCTGAAGAATTTGCCGAACGAGGCTTGGTCGGCGAAGCCCAGTCTGTAGGCTATCTGTTTCACGGGCAGGTCGGTGCAGTCGAGCAGCCGTCGCGCTTCGGTTGTCAGCATGTGCGCTATGTGCTCGTTTACCGAGCGTCCCGACACCTTGCGCACTATGCGCGACAGGTAGGTTGACGACACGTTAAGCTGCGATGAATAAAACAATATGTAGTGCTCTTTAAGGTAATTGCCGATTAGCAGCTTTCTGAACTCGCGGTAAATCTCCACGGTGTGCGGCACCTTCGATGGATCTGCAGCGCATCCCGCCCTCAGTATCTCGGCAAAGCGCAACAGCAGCAGGTTAGACAGATGCAGCATCAGGCCGTTGTAGTGCAGCTGTTCCGTGTTGATGTCAGAATAAAGCCCCAGCATCGTCTGCATACATTCCATTTCGCTTTCGCTCAGACTCCTTATCGGCAGCGCGTTCTCGTTGGCAAACGAAATCATCTGGTTATACACGGGCGCATAGGCCGACAGGTCGTCAAAGTATGCCGGCATAAAGCTTACGCCTTCCATCATGAAGTCTTCGTCGGCATCGCTCAGCGACACCACCATGTTAGGCGTCAGAAAAGCTATAGAGTTCTTCTTTAGTGTCTCCGTGCTGTAGTTTACCGAGAGCTTCACCGTTCCGCTCTTCACCAGCATTATGCTGAACGAGTCGCTGAGCATGGGCGCAACCTTATATTCCGTGCCCATGCCGGCCTTAGTGCTGAACACCGTAACCTCATCGCATGGCATCACGGTTTCATATCCCTCATGCCTTACCTCGTCAAAAAACGTGTCGTGAACGCTATACATCTTTCCGCAAATATTGTCTTCGGGAGACAAAGGTAGTGAATATTTGGGAGATTTTCTGCAATCTCAATATTATACCGTCTCAATTCCATCAAACGTAGTGTCGATGAAAGTAGATTTTATCATATTGCTTGTATTGATTATTTTTATCTACTACACCGATTTTAAATATTGTGGCATTATAGGCTCTTGCAGCTTCCATTCGATATTCATTGGAAAGTCGCCGTATGAGCGTATATAGTCTACCAATCCGAAGCAGTGGAAAGGACATGTGTTGCCGAAACCGTCTTTTTTCTGTTCCCTGACAAATAGCAGAAACTTCTTTTTGTTCTTTTTCTGTTCAACAAATCTTTTTCCACGGCCGGCATGAGAATCGTTATTTTGTGATTGCCAGTGAAATTTATATTCGCTTATAACATAATCGTCATATTGGGTACTTGGAGAAAAGTCTGCATCCGATTTGTTCAGTGTAACAAAGAAGGCTTCTGTGTTATACTCTTCAAAATTGAATGCACCGGCTACACTTCCTTGCATACGCCTTTCGGCAGTTTGTCTTCCAAAAATCGTGAAAACATCTTCACGTGTGTAGCAGCCGTATTGTTCAAGAGCGTCAGGCAGGCCTGAACCGATAGAAAATGTCTTGATGTATAGGTGGTCAATAAGATATTCCACAATTTCTTTTATTTCCTCTATGAATAAAGGATAATTGTTAAGCTGCCTGATAGCTACATCAATCGAATTGAGACCGAGGTCTTGAATTTTATCTTGGTATAAAACGTAATAAAGCATTAAGGCAAAAGTTTTGTCTTTTTCTTCCTTACAGCTTATATTACAGTTGTTTGCTATTGTTGCTTTTATGAACTTCAGGAAAGAAGCGGTGTTGAAATGTATTAATTTACCCAGTCCCTTTTCATATCGTTTTGTATAGCTGTCTTCCTTATAGTCGCAAAATCCTGCATACTTCTTTAATTTAGTCCAGCATAAGTTATTCTTATAAATTAGTCGTATGTCCTGTCCGTTGTTAGCTATAAATTCAGACAAACTTGGACAAACGGTATAAGAGCGCAGCTCATTTATAAGTCTGTTCCTGTTATAAATTGCAGCTTTAATATTTTGCAATACATATTCTTTCGCTTTCTCCTCCATGTGAATGGAGCATCCATGAGGAAGTAATGTAAAACCGTTTTTTATTTGGTCAACAATGTTCTTGTCTGTATGTGTCATCAAACTGCGGAAGCGGCTTGCGTAATCATACTTTTGATTTAGTTGCGCAACAAAGTCTAAAACGGTCAATACTTGTTTGCCGGGATAAAGGCGCAATCCTCGTCCAAGCTGCTGCAAGAATATTGTGATACTTTCTGTAGGACGGAGAAACAAAACTGTATCAACAGCCGGAATGTCGACACCTTCATTATACATGTCTACGACGCATAGATAATTAATTTCGCCGTTAGAAAATTTTCTGTTTATAGATTGTCGTTCTTCCGAATTGTCAACAGTCAGAGATGCAGCTTTAAAACCGGCTTTGTTTAATTCTTCAGCCATAAAGCGGGCATGCTCTGTATTGGCGCAGAAGCATAGCGCCTTGCATTCGTGTTCATCGGCCAAATAATACCTTAGTTTATCAATGATCAGCGCAACCCTTTGGCTGGTACAAAGTTTGGTAATTATCTTTGAGGATATATATTTGTTTCCAGCCATTAATTCGTCATCGGTTAAATCTGTGTCGTCGCTTATGCAAAGGTATTGAAACGGTGTAAGCAAACCTTCGTCCAATGCTTGTGGCAGTCGTATTTCTGCACTTATCCTGTTGCAGAAGTCAGGCAAAAGACTTTGTCCGTCCATACGTTCTGGTGTGGCGGTCAGTCCAATCAATATTTTTGGAGTGAAATGCTCTATTATTTTTCTGTAACTGTTTGCAACAAGGTGATGGGCTTCATCTATTACGATATATTCATAATAATCAGAAGGCAGCTTTTCAAATATTTCTGCATAATTGGAATTAAACGTTTGTACCGACACAAACAGATGGTCGATATTGCCTGGCTTGAAATTGCCTACCCACATGTCGCCAAAGTTTGCATCCATCAACACACCCCTGTACGTAAATAATGATTGTTTAAGAATTTCTTCACGATGAGCAACAAACAGTATCTTTCCGTATGGAATTTTATTTGCAGAGTTTATCTTATAGTCGAAAGCAGATATAACAGTCTTACCTGTTCCTGTTGCAGCAACAATAAGGTTCTTATTTATGCCGGCCTCTCTTATTGCCTGAAGCCTGTCTAAAATCTGTTTCTGGTGTGGCAATATTGAATATCGGTGAAGAACTACTTCACTTTTAAACTGTTCACGTTCTTTTCTTGTCTGTTCATAGAAACGTTTTATACCTCCTTCGTTGAAGTCCTCAAAGTTATGACTGTTCCAATATTGCTCAAATGTTGCTATAGCAGCTTTTAGTATATGCGGATTTTCAACGTTAGTGATTCTGATGTTCCATTCCAATCCGTCAGTTTGTGCTGATTTTGAAAGATTCGATGAGCCAATATATGCCGTATGAAGGCCCGAATTTCTTTCAAAAATAAACGCTTTGGCATGCAGTCGTTCTATTCTTGTATTATAAGATATTCGTATCTGTGTATTTGGCAGTGTCGCCAGTCGTTCCAGTGCTTTGGCTTCTGTTATTCCGCAATATGTTGTTGTAATGATGCGAAGTTCGTGTTATGGATTAGAACAGAATTTCTTTAAGGCGTCATATATAAGATTAATTCCAGACAAACGAAGAAACGATACGATTATAAATATCTTATCTGCGCATGTTATGTCTCTTTCAATTTCACTGCCCAGCGATACCGTACTTTGTCCGCCGGTAAAAAGATTGCTTACCCTAAAACCAGATAAAGGACGAACCAAACTTTTGTTTGTAGCTTTTAGTTTTATTTCTTCCTCATTACTGATAACGGCAGTCAATAGTTTATCGTGTTCTTTTATCTTATCGTTGTTGTCGTCGTCAATAAGTTCTATTATTTTGTTGATATAATTGCGCTTTTCAATTAAGGATAATGAGTCGTCATTCAGTTTATTCTTGATAATCTTGCTGACATAGGCTGTCAGTATTGATGGCGATTCGGCAATGTCAATATCATCTTTTTTACATATCAGTCCTTCATCTTGAGCTTCTTCAATGTCTTTTGAAACTTGTTCAGAAATAATATTTTCGTATACGCCTTTAACTAATTTCATAAGAATGGATACTTTTTGTTGGTTTATATTTTTTAGTCAAGTGCAAAAATACAAATTTATATGTAAATAGTCAACAAATATTCAACAATAATGCAGAAAATTTCGCTGAATATTGTTGTTTAATATCTTATGCCAAACACCCAAATGCATACCAAAACATGGATGCTTATATTGATGAAGACTCGTGGCAGCAATACAAGGGATTTGGCGAAGATAAATATGTGGTGTCATATCTCGAAGGCATCGACAGCGAACTGAAAAATATCATTGCTGTATTGATGTAAAAATCAGTTCAGAAGAATAATTGAAGAAATAATAATATTGATGTTGGACGCACCTTGGAACGGCACAGTTTCAAGGTGCGTCCAATGTTTTTTATCCACAAAATGTAGTCATGATGAAAATGCCTCGAAAATCTGAAACATTTTTGTGTCATTTCCCTTATAGTCCGCGTTAAAATTATCTGCAATGGAGCTATTTGTTAAGCAAAATCGGTCTTGCAGCTTTCAAACTGTTAATGATAGGTTTACGACCCGTAAATGGGCCACTTTTGCATCAAAAGTGGCCGAGTTTTTAACCGAAAACAATAGAGTTTTTTTGAGGAACTAGCAGAACGGGTGAACGGTTGGCTGCTTACGGACAATTATGCTGCGGACGATAGGGCAGACGAGTGCATGGCGGGGTGTCGGCAGATTATAAAATAAAAATCCCGCCAACGTCCGCTTGGGGATGCTGGCGGGATAATTTTTGAAATAGATTTCTTTACATAAGTATCCCTGTGCGGAATTCCTGTGTGGCTTATCTTTTACTGTACGCCGAACTCAGCCTGCTGCTTGTTCACCTCTTCGAGAGTGCGCTGACGCTCCTCGTCGGTCATCGTCTGCTTTGTCTCGCCTGTTGTGCGCACGGGCTTGCTTACGGTTGCCGTGGGCTTGTCGGTGTAGCATGCCGGCAGAGTGGGGGCTACGCTCTCTATTGTCAGTTCGGCAGCAGTCGGAGCATACACGCCGTCGTAGTATGAGCGTGCCTTTATGGTTATCTTGCCCGGCTTGTCGGTGGCCTGTATCAGTACGGGAGCCGAGCCCCATTCAACGATGCGCGGATTTGCCATGATGTTTTCGCCGTCGCCTATTATGCGCCCTTCGCCCTCAACGGTGAAGTAGATGTTGTCCTTGGCCAGACGCTTCACGTTGCCGTTGTCGTCGGTAACTTCGGCCACAACCACAATGAAGTCGCTGCCGTCGGCGTTGAGCTTGCGGCCCATGTCGTCGGCATAGAGACGCAGCTTGGTAGAGCGGCGCGACGGCATCTTCTTCTGTACGGCAACCACCTTGCCGTCCTTTATGCCTTCTGCCAGGAGCGAAACGCGCTGCCAGTTGCGCTGCTTGTAGCTGTATTCGCGTGCTGCCCAGAAGTTCCAGAAGTCTTTAAACACCACAGGGGCGCAAGGTTTGTCGTTGTCGTTGTGAATAACAGGAAGAGTCATCACCTTGTCGCCCTCGAACATCGTAAGGCGCACGCTGTCGCAGTTGGAGAACACCGTAACATCGTTGTCGGAGAACTGAGTCATCTCGTTGGCGATGAACACCATAGGCTCTGCGTTGCGGTCTTGCGAGCGGAACATCTCGAAGGCGTATTTCTTCTGACGGAAGGCGTCGTATATGCCTCCGTAGTAAGTGTCAGGATGATAGCCGCGCTGATGGTCGAACGGATGCCACTGGCAACCGCCTATAAACTGGCGCTGGCCGTGGTACATCTCGCCGTAGGTGTCGCAGAGCGAGAGGGCAGCCATGAGCATAGGACGCTCGCCCCATGAGCGCGCCGCGCGGTTGATGTTGTTGTGTGCATACCAGTCGTCCACCATCTCGCCAAACTCGCGCGTGAAGACACACTTGTCCTCGGGCCAGTTGCCCTTACCAATGTTGTCGGCCCAGTCGTACACCACGTCGTAGTTGTCTCTCACTCCAGCCGACTGCACATCGGCCACGGCAGCAGGACGGCCGGGATAAGGAAACTCGTCTTTGGTTATCTGCAGCGCCTTGATGGCGAAGTCTTCGGGATAGCGTGTCTCGTTGAGTATGGGCTCCCACATCAGCACACAGGTGTGGTTGCGGTCGCGGCGTATTATGTTGCGCGTGTTCTCATGAACAAGTTCGCCAAAGTGCGGATCCTTGTTCCAGTACTGCCAGCCCGGAGTGGGCACGATGACAAAGAGACCAAGCTCGTCGCAGGCATCCATGAAGGCAGGATCCATGGGGTAGTGGGCACAGCGCACTATCACCATGCCGGCCTTGCGCAGGCGTTTGGCGTCGCGCCACTGCTGACTGTTGGGCATGGCGTTGCCTACGTAGGCAAAGTCCTGATGACGGTTGCCGCCGACAAGCTGATGATAAGGCTTGCCGTTGAGCCAGAAGCCGTCCTTTCCGCGGAACTCGGCCTTGCGGATGCCCATGCGCACCATGCCGCCGTCCACGCTCTTGCCGCCCTGCATGACGCTTATCTCGACGTTGTAGAGATAGGGCGACTCGGGCGACCACAGCTCAGGGTCTTTCAGTTTCATGGCAAGATATGCCGTAGCGTTCGACTTGGCGCCAACCTTAATCTTCTTTGTAACCGACTTGATGCGCTTTCCGCTCTTGTCTTTCACCACCACGGCCACTGTAGGCTGAGCCGCTGAGGCAGATGTGTTGCCAACTTCGACGTTGACAAACACGTCGGCGCTCTTTTCAGATATGTTGTCGTAGTGAAGAAACACGCCGCCGCCTGCCACCTTGTTGGCCTCGAGCGCGTCGGTTATTGCCAGGGGCGACTTGCCTATGAGCCACACGTCGCGATACATACCGCCATGATAGCAGAAGTCGAGAGCCGTCTGCTTCTTTCCCGGCGGATAAGTCTTGTCGTCGCTGTTGTCGGCTTTCACCGCCACTACGCACTTGTCGCCCGCCTTTACGCCCTGTTCGGTCAGGTTGACGGTTATTGGCAGATATCCGCCCAGATGCTCTTTCACTTTTCTGCCGTTGACATACACCTCCTGCTTGCCCATTATGGCCTCAAAGTGCAGCGTGATGTCCTTGCCCTTCATGTTGGCAGGCACGGTGAAATGCTTGCGATACCAGGCAATGCCCTGATAGTTGCGGCATCCGCTTGCCTCGGCAGGCTCGAGTCTTACGCTGTGAGGGGCGCACACCACCTGCCAACGGCTGTCGTCAAAGTCGGCAGCAGCGGCACCCTGGGCGTCGCCAAGATGAAAGCGCCAGCCCTGGTTGAAGTTGTAGATAACGCGTCCGCTGCCCTGCAGGGGGAATAGCCCTGCCACAGAAGAGCCTTTGTAGGCTCCGGCCGTCAGCGAGACGAACAACAATAATAAAAGAAAAATCTTTTTCATGCTATGCTGATTAAATTGATGCTTAGATAAAAAGAAAACCCGCACCGGGCATGGTGCAATATCACTGCGGCCGTCTGCCTCGTGTACATTCCCATGGCTTGCGGTTGCGGGTATGTCTTTAAAGTTATTCGGCAGACACCTTAGGGTCTATCACCACATGCTTGATGCGCTGACGGCGCCATGTGTAGATGCAGTGAATCTTACCGTCGGATGTCTGGATTATCGAAGGATAAGAATACTGGCTTACGGGCGACTCCTCGAGCGTTATCCAGTGCTTCCAGTCGGTGCCGTTGTCAGACTTCATCACCGACAGCGGAGTGCGCGCTCCCTTGCCGTTCTTTATGCCCTTTGGTATCGGGCGGTCGTTGCAGATAAGCACATGAGAGCCGTCTTTCAGTGTAACGGCATCAAGGCCACTATTATTGTTTGGAGTGTCAATAAGCTGCAGCTTGCTCCATGTCAGTCCGTTGTCAGAGCTGTAGGTTATGCCTATGTGCTCGCTGCGTGTGCGTGCCACGGCTGCCAGACGGCCGTCGTTGAGCACCATTATTGCCGGCTGAATGGCCTTCACGCCCTCGTCGGCCTTAACAAAGTCGGTGCGTTTCCATGTCTTGCCCATGTCGTCAGAGTATTCAAAATACAGGCGCCATCCGCCTTCCTCAATACTTGTAGGCGCAATGATGCGGCCCTTGCTCATTATGGGCTTGTTCTTTATCGGACCGAGATAGCTCTCCTGCAGCGGCTCGCGCTCGCTCCACGTCTTGCCGCCGTCCTTAGAGCGCACCATCCAGCCTGTCCAGTCGGCCACCTTGTTGCCAATCTTGAAGTAGATAACAAGGTCGCCTCCGGGTATCTGATATATCACCGGGTTCCAGCAGGCCTTGCGCTGATAGCCCTCAGGATTCTTTCTTATCTTCTTGTCGAGTATAGGTCCTTTGGCAGCCGGGGCGTTGGTGCTGTCGAGTCCTGACAGACCAGCCAGTTTGGCTTCCTCACTTCCTGTCTTGAACACGCCGTCGGCCACGAGCTGAGGCGCCAGCCATTCATCAGAGCCTTTAGGCTTACGGCTCACCCAGATGCACACATCATGGTTGCGCTCCTTAGTTCCGCCGAAGTAAGTTGCCACAAGGTCGCCCTTGCTTGTCTCTGCTATCGTGGCAGAATGGCACTCGGGGAATGATGCCGACTTATACAGAAACTCGTCAGAAACTACGGCTTTGCCGGTCATGGGCATATCGGCAGTAATGTCGTATTTGCCCGAACCGATGTTCCTGATGCTGCCGTCGGGCATGTGCAGTTCGGCAGTGGTGTTGGCCGGAATCTCAACGTGCCATATCAGCTTGCCCGCCTTCTTGTGCCAGCGGCTTACTATTGTGCCGTAGATAGACTTGTAAGACGCGTTGATGTCGTCAATCTCGTCGACGTTGAACGCTGGCTTCATCACGATATGCTTAAAGCCCGGCTTGTTCTCGTCAGAGTTAATGCCTGCCACATCCTCATAGATCCACGACACGAGGTCGCCGAGCAGCATGACGTGGTTGCCGCTGTTCATCCACGGATTGGCAGTGTCGCCGTTCCACAGTTCCCATATCGTTGTGGCTCCGTTCTCGGCCATGTAGCCCCAGCTCGGATACTTCTTGTTGGTTGCCAGCAGCCATGCCATGTCGCCGCGGCCCATGTCGGTTAGTCCGTGCATAAGCCACTGCACGCCTATCACGCCGCAAGATATGGCTCCCTTGTTAAGTGTGATGATGTTGTGTATGATGTTCTTCTCAACCTCGCCGCGCACATAGTCGTCGTCAATCATGCCGAACGCCAGCGGAAGAAGGTTGGCAGTAACCGTGTTGTTGCCGTAGAACGTGCTGTCGGGATAGAGCATAAGACCCGGAACCTCAGCCGTGTTGCGGTTTATGGTGAGGAACTTCTTGTTGAAAGCATCCTTCACTCGCGCTGCCTCTGCGCTGAACTCAGCAGCGTCTGCCGGCTTGTCAAGAATTGTGGCAAACCTCTCCATCATCTTATTCAGTCTGTAATAGTAGGCCGTAGCAATGAGAGTGCCGTCGGTTACGCGCTTGGGGTCGCGGCTGTGTATCAGCTTTATGTCCTCAGGCGGCACGCACCAGTCGCCGTATTTGTCGCGCGGCATCAGTCCGTCCTTGCCATACTGATATTTCATGTGGCCGAGCCAGCGCTTCACGTTGCCGTAGAAGCGGCTCATAGGTTCGGCGTCGCCATACTGGTTATACATCATCTCGAGCGAGAAGGGCAGGGCAGAAGGCCATGTTATGTTGTCAGAATAATAGTTCCAGTAGGCAGGAGCCACGTCGGGTATGCAGCCGTCTTCACGCTGAGCCTCGGTTATGTCGCGTGCCCACTTGGCATAGAGAGCGTTGTTGTTGAATATGAAAGCCTCGCCGAAACATCCGCGCACACGGTCGCCAAGCCACGGCTGACGCTCGTCGCGCTGCGGACAGTCAACGGGCATGCCCTTATAGTTGCCCAAGATGCCCCACATGGCGTTATTGTAAACCTTGTTGAGTATGGTGTCGGCACATTCAAATGAGCCTGTCAACTCCATCTCGTCGCTTACCACTTCGCCCACGATGCCGTCAGCAGTTACATCGTCAAGACCTGTAATCTCGGCATAACGGAAGCCGTGATATACAAACGTAGGAGCCCACCAGCGGCCGTCCTCGTTGCCGGCAGCAACATAATAGTCGGTTGTAAACGCGTTGCGCAGATTCTTTGTGAACAGACTTCCGTCCTCGTTGAGCTTCTCGGCATACTGAATCTTCACGCTGTCGCCGGCATTTACGCCGCCTATGCGCAGCTTTATCCAGCCCGCCATGTTCTGTCCCATGTCTATGATGTAGCCCTTGCCGCGCTTAGTTACGCTCACGGGCTTCATGGTCTTCACCACATTCATGTTGGGACTCATCGCTCCGCGCAGCGTTCCCGTAGGTATGCCCACGCGCTCTGCCGCCATCCATTTAGAGTCGTCGTAGCCCACAGAAGTCCATGCGCCCAGTTCTTTGCGGGCGTCATATATCTCGCCGTCGTACTCGTTGTTGGAGCGTATCGCACCGTCGGGATTCAGTTTCCATTTGTTGCTCGACGAGATAACCTTCTTCTTGCCGTCTGCAAACTCAATGACGAGGTTAAGACGGAGCTTGGGATAGCCGAAGTTGGCTATCTTGTAAGGCTTCTTCTTCTGCTGCATGGTGTAGAAGCGTCCGTTGCCAAGAGTTACGCCAATGGCGTTCTTGGCGGTCAGCATCTGTGTAACGTCGAACGCATTATACAGCACCGTCTTGCGATAGTCGGTAGGAGCAGGTGCCAGAACCTGGTCGCCCACTTTCTGTCCGTTGATGTATGCCTCATACATGCCTAGTCCGCTGATGTAGAGCGTAGCACGCTTTACGGGCTTGTCAAGGTCGAATTCGGTGCGCAGATAGCGCGAGCTGAGCTTGCTGTGCACGTCCTCAACGTCCCACGGCATTGCCTTCTCAAGACCAATCCATTGTCCGCTCCAGTCGGCTTCGTTGAGCAGTCCGACGTTCCACATTGCCGTCTCGCTCCAGTCAGACTCGCCTTTTGTCGTTGTAACCTTCACGCGCCAGTAGCATGGTGTGTTGCTGCGCAGCTCTTTGCCCGCATATCTTATCCATTGCGACTGGTCGCCCTCGAGCGTTGCGTCCCAGAGGTCGCCTTCAAGCTTTGCGGCCTTTTCAGGTGTTGAGGCTACGATTATGCGGCACGACGTCTGCATCACGTCGTTCTCGTCCGATGTTATCATCCATCCCAGCCGCGGCTGTGGCGTGTCGATGCTCATCGGGTTGACCATGCGTTCCGTCTTCAGTCCGGTCACGGCAACGGGGAACGACGCCTTACGTCCGTTCTTCTTCTTTGCCGCGGGAGCCGTCATGCACAGACACAAGGCCAGGGCCGCCAATAATATTTTTCTAAACATGATATTAATATATTGTAGTTAAAGTAGCATTTTTAAGTGAAGAACGAAAAGTGAAGAGTGAAAAATCCAAATGCCTTGTAGCTTTTTCTCGCGAGTACTACGTTAGCTAATCTGTCGGCGGATTTGCAATCCGCCGGAATTAAGTATAAGGATTTTCAATCCGCTAACTTCCTTTGTTCTTCTCTTTAGAGCACTTATTTTAACTCTTACTTCTTAATTTCTTAGTTCTTTTCCTTCAGCATTACGTCTGTCTTGCCGATGTAATTCTTGCTTGAATCAACGGCAATAAGCACACGGTCGCTGCCGCGCAGATAGGCTGCATCGTAAGTAAACTCAACGACCTTGCTGTCGTATTCGCCGAGATAAGTCAGCTTGCCGTCGGCCGGATTCATCCACCATACGTTCTTCTTTGCGCCGCTAATCTTTGTCAGATCGATGCTCATGGGCTTGCCGCTGTAGTTGTAGACGAGCAGATAGTCGTTGCCGCGGGTAGCTATTATGCGGTCGTAGCGCTCGCCGTTCTGTCCTGAGATGATGCTCTGGTCAGCCACGCGCTCAGTGAACGGGAAGCTAAGCATGAGCCATTTGAGATACTTCATCTGGTTGTAGCCCGGATCTTCCATTGCCTCCCACCAAGGTTTCTCGGCGCCGAACGATGCCTTAAGGCCCGGACGTATAAACTGCATCACAGAGTTGTGGCCGTAGGTGTGGCCGAAAGCTCCTCCGAACACAGCCCAGTAAGCATAGCGGCGTACGTCGTAGTCCATCCATCGCGGAGCCGAGAAGTCATGAAGTCCCTGCGGAATGTCCTCGTATGAAGGCTCGCCGTCGATAACAGGGCGCAGCGGTTTCTTCTCAAAGCTCATGTCAACATAGCGCCAGTTGTCTTCCTCGGTGTTCTCCTTAATAGTGTAGTCGCCGTCGCCGTTGCGCTGTCCGTAGCGGCGATGTCCGCTCTGGAACATGTTGAAGTCCATCCACTCGCGGTCGTTATACCACCATGCCGACGTTGTGCGTCCTCTCGGGTGGAAGGTCATGATGTGGTTCTTGTCCACCTTCTTTATTGCCCTTGCCATTGCGTCCCACACCTCAGGCTTCTTGTCGCCCATGATGTCGCCGCCGATCATCCATATAATGTTAGGCTTGTCCTTGTATCTCTCGCCCAGGAATTTGCCAAGAGCGGCAGCCTTCTTTACGTCCATCTTGTCGATCATAGAGCCCCAGATGCAGTCCATGGCGATGTAGATGCCGTTGTTGGCAGCCACGTCTACGATATAGTCGAGATGCTCCCAGTAGCCGTAAACACCCGGCTTAGACACCTTGCTGAAGTCGAACTCGGCGTTGTTGGCAGCATGACCATACACGTTGAACGTAGGGATGGCGTTGAGCACCTGTATCTGCTCTACGTTATATCCTGCCAGACGGTCTTTCTCGAGGAAATATTCGGCCTCCTCGCGGTTAAGACGTTCGGGCAGCAGCCATGCCGTGTTGCCCATCCAGAAAAACGGCTGTCCGTTTTCGTGCACTATGTAACTGTTGTTCTCAGACACCACGAGCCGTCCGTTGCTCCACGGCTTGTAGATTTTGCCTGCCGCATTTATTGCCAAAGTGCTGAGCAGCAGGGTTGCGATAAATAGTATTCTGCTTTTATTCATACTACTTTTTTATTGATTTTTGTTAGTTAATATTATTCTTTTTCTCGGTTAATTCATAAGGTTTGCAATCACTTTTCAATTAGTTTTGTAAAGTTGCTTTTGCCTCTTAATGTTCCAGCTTTATCGCCGTTGCGTTGTGAAAGACGGCATATCGCGTTGCGAAACATGGTCTTTTACACGCCAAAAGGCCGCCTTTTGCGATGTTAAAGGTAGCCTTTTGCAACCCGTTGAATATCAGTAGGTTGCAGAGCCGGTTGCTTCATGGCCGATTTTGTGCCGCTTGGCCATGCCCGGCTTATATACGTAAAGTGGCGGAAATATGGGCTTTGTTCTGTTTTTCCCATATTCCGCCACATATATTATTCTGCTTCAAATGTGTACACAGCGCCCTTCTTGGTGCTTATGTCATACAGATATGTCTTCTCAGCCTCCGGCATCTTCTCGATGGCGTCAGGATAGTTTATCTTCTGACGGATGTCCGTTGGAGTTTCAAACAGTCTGTTCTTGTTCTCGCCCTTTGCAGCCTTCAGGCCCTTGCCCTTCAGAGGCACAGCTGAACGTATGCGCAGGTTGCCGCCAAGTTCCGACTTAACAGTTGTCTTTGTTATCTTGTTGTCCTTCCATGTCATGCTTACCTCAAAGCCTCCGCGCGCCTTCAGTCCGCTTACGGAGCCGTCTTTCCATGCGTCGGGCAGGGCTGGCAGCAGATAGACAAAGCCGTCGTGGCTCTGCATGAGCATCTCTGCTATGCCGGCCGTGCAGCCAAAGTTTCCGTCAATCTGGAATGGCGGGTGTGCGTCAAACAGGTTAGGATATGTTCCGCCCTTCTTCTTCTCGTTGCGCACCAGTGTCAGCTGGTCGCCGATTAGCTTCCATGCGTGGTTGCCGTCGAGCAGTCGTGACCACAGACACACCTTCCAGCCCATGCTCCATCCCGTAGACGGGTCGCCGCGGTGTATGAGCGACTTGCGTGCAGCGGCTGTGAGTTCGGGTGTGCGGAACGGAGAAATCTGATTGCTCGGGAAGAGTCCGTACAGATGAGACACGTGTCTGTGCACGTCCTCCGGATTGTCCCAGTCGTCCATCCATTCCTGCAGCTGTCCCCAGCGGCCTGTCTGCATGGGCACCATCTCCGTGAGCTTCTGCTTCAGACTGTCGATTATTGTAGCCGTCTTGGTCTTGCCCAGTATGTCGGCAGCGTCAATTACGTGGTTGAACAGGTCGTAGAGCAGCTGGTTGTCCATCGTTACGCCGGCTGCCGTTGTTGCCTTGTACGGGTGCTGGTTCTCGGGCGACAGACTGGGGCAGATAACCCACCAGTTGTTCTTAGGCTCTCGCACCATAATCTGATTGAAGAAGCGTGCTGCGTTCTCCATTATCGGATAGACGCTCTCGAGGAACTTCACGTCGCCTGTGTAGAGATAATGCTCCCACAGATGCTGGCACATCCATTCGCCGCCTGTAGGCCACAGACCCGACGGAGCCTTGTCTATGGCTCCCGTTACGCGCCAGATGTCGGTGTTGTGATGCAGCACCCATCCGTCGGCACCATACATTATGTCGGCCGACTTGTGTCCTGTCTCGCTCACGTCCTTGATAAGACTGAACAGCGGACCGTTGAGTTCGGTCAGGTTGGTCGACTCTGCCGGCCAGTAGTTCATCTCAAGATTGATGTTGCATGTATATTTGCTGTCCCACGACGGCAGCATCTTGTCGTTCCATATACCCTGCAGCGTGGGCGGCTGTGTGCCCGGCTGAGATGTGCATATCAGCAGATAGCGGCCAAACTGGAAGTAGGTCTCAACCAGATGCAGGTCGGTCTGCTTCTTGAACAGCTCCACGCGCTTGTCGGTTGTGGTTGACGCAAATGCGTCTTTGCCGAGGTCGAGCTTCACGCGGTCATACAGAGACTTGTATTTCTTTACGTGTGCGGCCTTAATCGTGTTGAAGTCCTTCGTCAGTGCCTCTTTCAGAGCCGTCTCAGAGCGCAGCGTGTCGTTGCCGCTGATGTCCTTATAGCTGTTGAAGTTTGTGGCTATTGTCAGATAAATAGTGGCCTCGTCGGCACCGCTTATCTGCAATACGCCGTCGCGGCTGCTCATGCTTCCGCCCTTTACGGTTGCCGTAGCCCTGCCCGTAAATGTTACCTTGCCTTTCTGTCCTTCATGCCATCCGCTTATGCCGCTCAGCACAATCTCGTTGCCTTCCGACTTAATGGTTACGTCCTGCTGCGGCGATGTCATCTGCGCGTTGCAGGTTATCATGCCTTTCTTGCTTGCAGTGAGGTGTATGGCTATTACGTTTCCGTCGAACGACGAAATGTATTCTCTCTGATATGTTACGCCGTTGCTTGTGTATCTCGTTATGGCGCGGGCAGAGTCAAGGCTCAGTTCGCGGTAGTAGTTGGTGTACTCGCCGTTGCCCGGGAAGTTGATATACAGGTCGCCAAACGGCTGATAAGGCATACCGCTGTTGGTGTTTGCCTGCACGTGTGCCGTGGCCAGGTCTTGCGCCTCCTTGTATTTGCCTTCCCACACCAGCTGTCTCACCTTCGGCAGATACTCCTTTGCCTCCGGGTTGGCGTTGTTGTTGGGCCTTCCTGCCCATATTGTCTCTTCGTTGAGCTGCAGACGCTCAGAGCCCGGCGTGCCGTATATCATGGCGCCCAGGCGGCTGTTGCCTATCGGCAGAGCCTCTGTCCATGTGTATGCCGGTCTGTCATACCACAGCACATGCTTGTTTTCGGCCATTCCCTCTGTTGTTGTCATCAGGCATACGGCCGCCAGCAATGTTGTCTTTAGTAGTGTTTTTTTCATTTATTTCTTAGGTGTAAATCTTAGTGCGTTCTCGTCTTCAATCGTAACCTTGCTCTCGTCGAGCTTTGATGCGTCGAGGTTGAAGGTGTCAATAAAGAATTTATATACAGCGTTGCGCTTGTTGTCGCCGAAGTCGTGGCGCTCTTTCGGCAGGTGTATGTTGCTCACCTTGTCTGTAGCACCATAGAATCCGTATATGCGCTGCAGGTAAGGATATTCCAGTTCGGGCGTCGTTGATGTCCAGTCGCCGCCATCGCTCACCAGCATCATCGGCTTCGGGGCAAACATTGCAGCCAGTTCGGCGTTGCATGTGCCTCCTCCTGCCAGCTGTATCGGCATTCCGCTCTCACACGGACATCCGCCGTCGAACCACGACGATACGCTCACCACAGGGTTGGCAGCCGTAAATCTGTCGTCGAGCACCGTCAGCAACACGGTCTGAGTGCCGCCGCCTGAGCCTCCGTTCACGCCTATGCGCTTGGTGTCTACGTCCTTGCGCTGTATCATCCAGTCTAGTATCCTTATACCGTTGAGTGCCTGCATCACGTGAGCCTCAGGTGTCTGGTGTGCCTTGCTACCAACTTCGTCGGCAGATTCGCCCCATCCCCACAGGTCATAGTCAACGCATATCGCGCCCATGCGTGCCAGCGTGCCCAGTCTCAGCTGCTGCACCTTGCCGTAGCGTCCGTTGCTGAAGTGTCCGTTGGGGCATATTATCAGCGGATGCTTTCCCTTGCTCGTCGGGGCATAGATAGAGCCGCACACAGTGTGGCCGTTCGCTGTCTTCAGTCTGAAGTTCTGCACGGTATATCCGTCAAACTTCCTTATCTTCGAGTATTCGGGTTTCTCCTTAGAGCAGATCGGCAGCAGCTTGTCTATGCCGAGGCGCTCTCTCACTTCCTTGCGCAGCGTGTCGCGTCGTGCCTCCCATTCTGTTTTATTGCTGTAAAGCGATGTCAGCCAGCTTATCATCTTCTGTCCGTCTTCGGGCTGTCTGCGCGGATATTCGTAAGGCTTTATCTTATACAACTTGTCGTTCTGCTTAACAGCCTTGAAGTCGAAGGGCGACAATATGTTGTTGAGAGTCTCTTCGAGAGAATAGGGACGCACGCGGAAGTCGGCATACGCCAGTTTCAGTCCTGTTGTGTCAACGTTGTATTTCAGTCTTATTCCGAATCTTGCCGACACGTCGTTGAGCACGTCGCTCAGCGGTCTTGTAAATTTGTTTTCAAAAGTTTGAGCTCCGGCACTCATGCTCAGTAGCATAAGTGCCGGAATTATAACACGTTTCATTTCTTGTTTATTTTATAAGTCAGTTTACCCAGACCGTCCCTCTTGGCGGCCAGTTTGCCGTTAACGAAGAGCATGAGGCCCTTGCCCTGGTGATAGCGCTGTCCGTCCTTGTCGTAGACGATGGCTATGTTGTTGCCGCGATAGCTTATGTTGTCCAGGCAGAAGTAGTTCCATGTGCCTTCCGGTATGAGCGGATTGACAACTATGCTGCCGTCGGCCTGCGGTCTTAGTCCTGCTATACCGGTTATCACAAGGTCGGCAAATGTAGAGTGGTTGTAGTATCTGCTGCGCTCGCGGTCGCCCATCAGCCATGCTCCGTTCTTCTCGTCGAGATATTCGCCGATATACGGGCGTCCTCTGTGGTGCTGGCTCTCAACATACAGCTTCATCTGTTTGAAGAATGTAGAGTCGCCAACAACAGGCTCGGGATATGTGTTTATGTAGTTTGCCATGGCTGTAAGCGTCTGGCTTGTTGCGAAAGGCCATACGGCGCCGTCCCATTCGCAGCGTCCCACTCCGTGCGAGCGGAATTCGGGATGTCTTCTCTCAGCCGTTGTAAGTCCGTAGGGAGCTGAGAATCCTTCTTCGTCCTCCACCTGTTTCCATGCTTCGTCATATTTCTTTGCGTCAGGCAGGTTGAAATACCATGGAATAAATCCTATGGCCTCGCGCACGGCAGCCAGAGTGTCGCCTCTCATAGTTTCGAAGAACGACTGCTTCTCGCTCCAGAGGTTTGTCTGTATCAGGTTCTTTATCGTGTCGGCCTCCATTGTGTATTCCTTTGCCTTCTTTGTGTCGCCTGCCAGCTTGTTCAGTTCTGCCAGAGCCATTGCGTTGCCGTACATGTAGCTGTTTATTGTCGGACGTGCATACTGCTTGCGTCTTCCGCCGCTGATGCTCTCTTCCATTCCGTCCTGCACGTCGCCCTGCCAGTAGAGTCCGCTCTTCAGTCGGTTGGTGCTCTTCCAGCGTGCGTATTCTTCTTCGAGCGACGGCTTCAGCGCCATTACGAACGATGTGTCACCAAGCACCTTGTAAGCCTCATATATGGCAGCAGGGTTCCATGAGCTGAACTTGTTCATCTTCTGCATTGCCTTGCCGTTGTTGCCGCGATACCATGTGTTCAGTATCTGGTGCAGATATGTCGAGTCGCGCAGCCAGCGTGTCTCCATCACGTGATGTCCTATTGCGCAGGCAATGAGGTTGTATTTGTCGGCATAAGAGCGCTGAACGAGGAATTCGGTCATGCCCAGTCCTACAGGAGTGCGCTTGATGTGCTTGCGCAGCGACCACCAGCGGAAGTAGTAGATCTCTTCCATGTCCTTGTCGGGACATTCAAACAGAGGTATGTTCTTGCTCATCCATTCAGACGACTTGCTGTTAGGTATGTCCGTAACGATGTTCTCGTCCTCCATGTTGTTGAAGTATTCGGCATAGTGTGCAAAGTCGTCATACTTCAGCACTGTTGATGCTGAGTCGGCGTCTGCCGATGCAGTCTTTACGTTTGCAATAGAGAATGATGCCAGCTTGTCCTGCTCGTCGGCACGCGGCATGTCAACATACTGGTCGGCAGGAGTCTCAATGCTCGGCTCAGTGAACAGGTCGCCTGTGCGGAACACTATTCGTGTTATGGCGTCAACGGGTGTGTCGAACATACGTGCCGTTGCCTTCTTGCCGTTCACGAAGTATGTTCCCACGTGTCCGTCTACCGACAGCTTGGCTGTGATATGATATGTCTGTCCGGCGTCATAGTGCTTCAGCATGCCGCCATAGCGCGCTCCGCCCTTTACCTTCATTGTTGCTGCAGAGTCAAGCACGATGCGGGCGCACATGTTGCCCTTGTCGTCAAGGAACTCTATGTTGAGCTGTCCGTGGTCGTTCTGTGCGGGCTTAACGTCGAAGTCTACAGTAAGCTCCTTCGTAGCCGGTATCAGTTTCTCCACCTTGGCGTAGTCATACGGATCCTTGTCGCTCAGCGTCAGCCATTCGCCGTTGAGCGTTACGGGTGCCCACAGCGGCGAGTAGATGTTCCATTCTTTCATGTCCTGCAGTTTGGCATACTTGCTGAAGCTGCCTCCTGCATGTTCTGTAGCCTTTATCTTTACAGGCACGGGTATGCACGACACCCACATGTCTTCCTTATTGTTGCTGTAAGTAACCCACAGGTTCTTGTCCGGCGGTGTTCCGTTGCCTTCCAGTATGCCTCGTGTATACTGCGGTCCGTAGCTCTTGTAGTTGCCCCAGTGGCGTTCGGGCGTAACCTCGCCGTTCACCAGGTTGAGCGTAGTGTATTCCAGTCCGTCGTTGCTCAGCGATATAGCCAGCGGCCAGCGATATTCAGCCGGGTTATATACAGTGGCATAAGTGCCGTCAGAAAGGCGCTGTCCACATATCTTCGCGTTAGAGTTCACAAAGCCGTGAGCCCTCTTTGCCGGTTCTCTCCATGTGTTTCCGCCGTCGCTGCTTATGCTTGTCAGCGCATGCTTCCACAATCCCACCTTGCGTCCGTCGGGCAGAGTGTATCCGCTGAACGCCTTGTAAGGAGTCTTCAGCGGCAGTATGTCGTCGTTTCTGTCTGCCTCTTCAACCCACTGCATTCTGTACATCGGGTTAGCCAGAATCTCGTCGCAGGCCTTAACAAACTCCTTGTCCTTTGCTTTCTTGTAGTAAGGATAGTCGGTGTTCTTTTCGTTAAATCCGTGGTTATAATATATAAAGTATATAGGACCGAATGTGCCGTCGGCCTTTATCTCTCTTACCACGCGGCCTATTCCGTTGCCGTCGTTTGGGTCGTCTTTCGGAGTGAGCGCCACGCCGTAGTTGCCCATTGCAATGAGGCGGTTGCTCTTAGACACATAGAAGCCCACGCGCTGGTGCATGATGGCCTTCAGGTCTTTTGCCACAACGCCCGGCCATGTCGGTTTTGTGTATCCGTCGGGCACGTTGTATTCAGGGAACAGCTCAACGGGCTTAGTCCATTTGTATCCGTCTACAGAAGTCTGCAGCATGGTCTTTCCGGGCGGCTCATGCTCGCTTCTCTGGTCGGTCAGGTAGTGCATGTAGAATTTGCCTTTCCAGTATGCCATCATGGGCTGATGGTTATAGAGCCATCCCTGTTCGCCTCTCATGGTCTGAATGCTGTGAACTCCCACCACGGGCGACAGTCCGCCGTCATGTCGTGCAGGCGTTGCCACGGTCGTTCCGGTGTAGTGAACGGCGTCGCGGTTCTCCTTTATCAGGTTCTTCACAATCTCCTCGTCGGCCATGAACACCGTTCCGTGCTTGTGTCCTACAGGGAACTTTACGGCACCTGTCTGGTCCTGGAAGTTCTTGAAGTCCTTTGTCCTTGCCGCTCCGTATATGCCGTGGCGGTAAGAGTCGTAGTAGATGTAATACCATCCGTTGACCATTGCCGTTGACGGACCTTCGCAGAAGCTCTCTGTGAACGGCTCCGACGCCTTGCTCCATGGGCCGTAGGGCGACTTGGCAAAAGCCACCTTGATGTTGCGCTGGTCTCTCGAGTTGTCTTTCAGCACCATCACGTAGTCGTCCTTGCCTCTCTTTACGAGAGTGGCGTCAATGCTGCTGAAGTCAGGGTCGATAAGCACCTTGGCCTTGCTGAACTTCTTGAAGTCCTTTGTCGTAACGTAGTACAGACGGTGATTGTTGTAGTGGTCTTCCTTATAGTCGGGAAACTTGCCCGGTATGCATGATGCCCATATAATCATGTACTGCTTCTTCACGTCGTCGTAGAACAGTTCCGGTGCCCATACGTTCACCGTTGTAGGGTCTGTCATGACGTTTATCAGTCTTGGCTTGCTCCAGTGGATAAGATCTTTTGATGATGCATAACCAAAACCCTTGTCGCCTTTCCAGCTCGATGTCCATACCAGATGGAACGTGCCGTCGGGTCCTTTCACTATCGAAGGGTCGCGCATCACCTTCTGTTCTCCTACCGCCGGGCGCAGGAATGTGCCCTGTATGGTGTCCCATCTCAGTCCGTCATAGCTGTAGATAAAGCGCAGGCCTTCGTTGGCCGGCTCATGGAATGATGTGGAAACGTAAATGTCTTTCGCGTAAGAAAGATTTGGTGCCGTCGTTGTCAACATAACGATGGCAGACAAAAAAAGTTTTCTCATTTCAGTTTTTCTTGTTTATGTTATGACGCTCAGATTTTAGGTTTGTAATCATATTAATTAATGTAACTTTAAATTTTTTATTGTAACAATGCGTGCTTTTCTTCTCCTCTGTAGCCAGTTTTCATCTTCTCTGCTCCTTATTGTACCATGCCGTCAGTGCCCCTATGTGCCTGACAGACTTAAAAATCGGTCATTCTGACGGCTTTTTCACGGCAGAAATGTTTTTGTTATACTTTTTTAAAGCAATTGAACCTCTTATGCATCATCAATGTAAACATATTTTGGTAATTTTGTACAAAAATTTACAAGCCGCCGGATTTGCGCCGCCCGCAGCCGCAGTTTTGCAGTATGGCGTGTGCGTGTTTTGCCTATGCAGCGGCACGTCGCATGGTGTTGTCTGCCGATGACGGGTGCGGCATAACAGAGAGCGAACGTATAAAAACAAAAACATAAAGCCTATGAAGTTGAGAATATGTTTATTCCTTATGGCCACCATGATGCTTCTGAGCAATGGTCAGGCCAGTGTGAACGTGTTTACCGTAAAGGGCCGCGTTACCGACAAGGCGGGCAGGGGCATCAGCGGAGTGGTGGTCAACAACGGCATGGCCTTCACCCGTACAGACGCCAATGGCTACTGGACGCTGCGCACCGACACGTTTGTCAGCAAGTTTATAAGCATCTCCACGCCGGCCGCCTACAAGCTGCCTTCCAAGAACGGCATAGCCTCCGGCTTCTACGTGCCCGTCAGGACGGCCGTAAGCTCTAAGAGCTGCAACTTTGTGCTCGAAAAGCGCACCAAGCCTGCCGACAGGTTCAGCTACATAGCCATATCCGACCCGCAGATGCTTGATGCTGCCGACATGAAGAGATGGAACACCGAACTGGTGCCCGACATGCGTGCCGTGGTCGACTCGCTGAGCAAGACGCGTGAGGTGGTGGGCATCACCGTGGGCGACATCGTATTCGACAATCTGCAGCTGCTGCGCAGCTATGCCGCGTCGTTCAAGAACATGAAGATAACCATGTTTCAGTGTATCGGCAACCACGACTTCGACAAGCGCTACAAGGGACTCAACAACGCGCGCCTTGGTGCAGGAGCCTACGGCGAGATGGCCTATGCGGCTGTGTTCGGACCTACCGACTATTCGTTCAACATAGGCAAGGCCCACGTCGTTACGCTGAAGAACATCAACTATAAGGGCAACAAGGCGTATGTTGAGACGCTCACGGAGAATCAGCTGCGCTGGCTCGCCAACGACCTGAAGTTTGTGCCCAAGGGCTCGCTCGTCATCCTCAACATGCACGCCGCCGCATGGAACAAGGACGACCCTGCCCAGAACATGCGCGGGGCTGCCTCGCTGCAGAAGTTGCTCGAGGGCTACAAGGTGCATGTGTTCTGCGGCCACACCCATTACTTTCAGAACGTGGTGGTCAACAGCAACCTCTATCAGCACAACATAGGAGCTGCCAGCGGAGCATGGTGGAACGGATGGCTCAACCGCTGCGGAGCGCCTAACGGATATATGGTGGTAGATGTCAACGGAAGCAGCGTCGAGTGGCAGTATAAGGCCACGGGCTTCCCCTTCTCGCGCCAGATGACGCTCTACGACAAGGGCGACTTCGGCACGCAGCCCGGATATGTCGTTGCCAATATCTGGGACTACGACCCTGCTTGCAAGGTTGAGTGGTATCAGGACGGCAAGCTGATGGGCACCATGCAGCGCTTCACGGGCGTCGACTTTGAGTTTGGCTCGCGCACGCTTGCTGCCGGACGCCCCGCCAACACGTCGCACCTGTTCAGATGCAAGCCCGTGGGCAACTATAAGGAGATAAAGGTGGTTATGACCAACCGCTTCGGCCGCACCGTCTCTGACGTCATCAGACCTCGCGTCTCTGTCATAGCTCATCGTGGAGGTGCAGGACTTTATCCCGAGAACACCATCGAGGCAATGCTCAATGCAGTGAAGCTCGGCGTAACCGACCTTGAGATGGACCTGCACGTAACCAAGGACGGGGTAGTGGTGGTTTCGCACGATCCCTATGTCAAAGGCTACGGACAGAAGTATCCCATCTATTCGCTCACATGGAAACAGCTTTCGGCAAAGGTCATAGGCAACGTAAAAGACCCTGCCTTCCCCGACAGCAAGCGCCTCTACACCCATGTGCCTATGGTGACGGCGCTCATCGATTCTGTTGAAACATACTGCCGTCAGCACCGCCTTGCGCCTGTAAGATACACTATAGAAATCAAGTCTGACGCCGCTCTCGACGGCAAACTTACGCCCGAATACAAGACCTTTGCTGACCAGTGTGTAAAGGCTCTCAGCACCCGCAACCTCGGTTCGCGCCTGCTCGTGCAGAGCTTCGACGTGCGCACGCTGAAGTATCTCCATGCCAAGTATCCGCAGATGCGCCTGCTCTACCTGATAGACAATACGTCGGGCGGCTATGATGCTGCCATGACCAAGCTCGGCTTCGTGCCTTATGCCGTCGGTCCCGACTATCCCATGGTCAATGCAGCCTTCGTAGCAAAGGCAAAGTCTGCCGGAATGCGCGTCATTCCTTACACCGTGGACACCAAGGCCGATGCGCAGAAGATGGTTAAGGCGGGTGTGAATGCCATCATAACCAACTATCCCGACAGGATGTTCGGATGGATAGGCAAGTAGACAGCGGCTCTGCCGTCATGTGGCTTGCACCAAGGCTTAATGCCGTGAACATATATTTTTTTTGCATAATATAAGCAAAGCGTTGCTGAATTTTCTTCTTGTGATGACAGGGCCGGGCTTTCAGCCCCCGGCCCTTTTTCGTGTCTTTGCGCCCGGTTAGCGCCTTGTGTATGCGGGTCAGGCTGTCGGGGGCTGTTATCTGGTGATTTGTGTGATGTTAAAATGTAAGTAAATGGCGCGTTGTTCTTTTATAATGACATATTGTGTATGTGCGCTTTTGTTGCCGTATTAGTCTTCTGATAAGTCTGCTTTGTGTCTTTTGCTGCCTGTTTTCATGCGTTTTGAGTGCCGGTTTATGGCCGTCGGTCTGCAAAAGGTATGCTTTTGCCGTTTTATTACTATACATTTCGCTTTGCGTTATGCCGTCTTTCGCCTTCTGATTTGCGGTCTTTCGGCTTCTCGTTTGTGCCCTTTTGCACGGCGTTGTCATTCCTCTTGTTGCACATACAGGCATTATGTCTCAATATCTTTCTGACGTACTGCATTTTATTTTTGCACACAATTTTGCGCAAAAAATGGCACTGTCTCACCTAAATCTTATTCTGTCGCCGTTTAATGCCATTTTGCTAAATCAATATGTAAGATAAATTATGGTTATGCTTTCTTTGTGTCTTTTCTGTGATCTTTGTGTTGTTTTGTCTGCGTATTCGTTGAAATAATGACAATAAATTATCTATTATTGTTGCATATTAATAATAAATTATTATCTTTGCTGCCGTATTTTATGATTAATGAGAGAGAATATGAGCAAATTGATAAGGCCTGTAGACTATAAGCCGCTGCTGAACGTCAGGCAGACGGAGCAGGGCATAAAAATGATAAAAGACTTTTTTCAGCAGAATCTTTCAACGGAGCTTCGTCTCCGCCGTGTAACAGCGCCGCTGTTTGTGCTTAAAGGTCTTGGCATAAACGATGACCTCAACGGCACGGAACGCCCCGTGACGTTTCCCATTAAGGATCTTGGCGACGCTCAGGCAGAGGTGGTCCACTCGCTTGCCAAGTGGAAACGGCTCACCTTGGCAGAGTATGCCGTTGAGCCGGGCTATGGCATCTACACCGACATGAACGCCATCAGGGCCGACGAGGAGCTGGACAATCTTCATTCGCTCTATGTCGACCAGTGGGACTGGGAGATGGTTATGACGCGCGCCGAGCGCAATCTCGACTTCCTTAAAAGCGTTGTCCGCCGCATCTATGCCGCCATCCTCCGCACCGAGTATCTTGTGTGCGAGCATTATTCGGCACTTAAGCCGTTTCTGCCTTCCGACATCCATTTCGTCCACAGCGAAGACCTGCTGCAGATGTATCCCGACAAGAGCGTGAAAGAACGTGAAGACCTGATATGCAAGAAGTATGGCGCCGTGTTCATCATTGGCATCGGCGGCAACCTGTCTGACGGCAAGCCGCACGATGGTCGTGCTCCCGACTATGACGACTGGACCACGCCCAACAGCGACGGCCGCAACGGTCTCAACGGTGACATCCTTATCTGGTATCCCACGCTCGCCCGTGCCGTCGAACTGTCGTCAATGGGCATACGTGTTGACAAAGAAGCACTGCTGCACCAGCTGAAGCAGACTGGTCAGGAACATCGTTCGAGTCTGTATTTCCACAAAAAGCTCCTTGCCGGTGAACTTCCGTTGAGCATCGGCGGCGGAATAGGGCAGAGCCGCCTGTGCATGGTGCTGCTCCACAAAGCCCATTTAGGCGAGATACAGGCCAGCATATGGCCCGAAGAGATGAGAAAAGAGTGTGAAGAATTAGGAATGGGGATTATATAATTTTAAGTGAAGAACGAAGAGCAGGCGCAAAGCGCAAGCAGGCTTGAACAATTAAAAATTAAGAATTAAAAGTGAAAATATGAATGCAAAGCTAGCATAAGACTTGGGAGTTAAAGTAGTTATAGTAGTTATCGCTCACTAAGGTGAGCTAGGAGCATATTTAAGTGAAGAGTGAAGAACGAAGAGTGAAAAATCCATGTGCAAAAGTAATGCTTGCGTCAATAATCAACAAGACTAATGTGCCGGCTGATTTGCAATCTGCCGGAATAAAGTATAAGGATCTTTGATCCGCTTAAAATACCGCTTGTTTAAGTGAAAAGCAGATGCAAAAGTGCAACTAAAAGTGAAAAATCAAAATGTCTAAGCTGGTTTAATACAGCATGACAATATAAAATAGGAAGTAATCGGATCGCAGATCCTGATATTCCATTCCGGCGGAGCGCAGATCCGCCGGCACAATAGCCAACGTAGTGGTTGCGAGAAAAATGAAGTTGGACGCAAGTCAATTCGTATGTCTTTCTATGACAACAATCAACAAGGCATATGACTCTAACTCCTAGCCAACTCCGTTGGCGATAACTACTATAACTCCTTTAACTCCTAAACCAACTACTATAACTCCTTTAACTCCTAAACCAACTCCTTTAACTCCTGACAAGAACGTAATTATGAATTCCTAGCTTACTTCCAGTCCGAGTATTTCGCTTAGTCGTTCGAAGGCCTTGTTTGTATTTTTCAGTTCGTCAAAGCGTTCGCGGTTTGTCGGTATGCGCTTTATCTCTTCAGGCTTTGCCAGTCTTAGCGTCAGTGTTATGTCGCTGTTTCTCAGTGCCTTTATCAGCGTGTTGCGTATTCTGCCCTTAATCTTGTTTATCTCTTCTAGCAGAATCTCGTTGTCAACCACCACCTCGATGTTCGGAAACTCCTTTATTGTCGGCATCATGTTCTTCATGCGCGCCGCTATTCCCGTCATCTGCTGCGGCATACGGTTGCACATACCTACCCATTGCGTCAGCATCTCGTCCTCTGTGAACGTGTTGTGCTCACCGTTGTCCACCACCTCTACGTCCTGCTCCGCCACTATCTGCGGTTCTTCGCCCTGACGTCTCAGGTTGGCAAACGTCTTGCCGATGCTGCCCAGTTTCAGTTTTCGCAGATTCGTCGTCATAGCCGGCTGTGCGGCCTTTGCTCCGTCGCCTTTGCTCATGCTGTTGTCGGTGCTGCTGCCTTCGCTTGCAGACACGACGCTCTCTGCCGCCTTCTCGGCATTGTGCTTGGCAATGGCCGTATGGCGGTTAACGCTGGGCTCGGCCGCAGCCACCTGCATAGCCGCCTTTGGCCTTTCGCCCATAAGTCTTTTAAACAGGGATTTCAGTCTCTTAGGGCAACGCCCCGAGGCGGCCCCTTCGTCGTCAGGCTGAGTTATCTGCGCTATCTCTATCAGCGTCAGCTCCACCAGCAGTCTCTTGTTGCTGCTCTGGCGGTAGTTTATGTCGCAGTCGTTGATAATACGCAGCGCCTTATACAGGAACGCCGAACTGCATTTGGCAGCCTGCGCCTTGTATTTCTCCGTCTGCGATGCACTCGCCTGCAGCAGCGGCAGCGTCTGTTCGTCCTTTGCCATCATCACGTTGCGCACGTGCACCGCCAGTCCGTTTATCAGGTGTCCGCCGTCGAAGCCCTTGTTTATTATGTTGTTCAGCAGCACCATCACGTCTGCCGCCTTGTTCTCCAGGCACAGGTCGATGATGTTAAAGTAGTTGTCGGCGTCGAGCACGTTCAGGTCCTCAATCACCTTTTTATATGTGATGTTGCCCTGACAGAAACTTGCAGCCTGGTCGAACACCGACAGCGCGTCTCTCATTCCGCCGTCGGCCTTCTCCGCTATCACGTTCAGCGCCTCTTCCTCATAAGTTATGCCTTCCTTGTCGGCCACCATCTTCAGGTGGTTGATGATGTTGGGCACCGTCATGCGCTCAAAGTCATAAATCTGACAGCGTGATATGATGGTAGGCAGAATCTTGTGCTTCTCTGTCGTCGCCAGGATGAATATCACGTGTGCAGGCGGTTCCTCAAGAGTCTTCAGAAAGGCGTTGAATGCCGCTGTCGACAGCATGTGCACCTCGTCGATGATAAACACCTTATACTTACCCACCTGCGGCGGTATTCTTGTCTGTTCCATCAGAGCCTTGATGTTCTCCACCGAGTTGTTGCTGGCAGCGTCGAGCTCAAAGATGTTATACGAGCGCTGTTCGTTGAACGCCTTGCAGCTTTCGCATTCGTTGCAGGCCTCACCTTCAGCAGTAGGGTTCTGGCAGTTGATGGCCTTGGCAAAGATACGTGCGCATGTAGTCTTGCCCACGCCCCTGGGTCCGCAGAACAGGTAGGCATGAGCCAGCTTTCCGCTCTTCACCGCGTTTTTCAGCGTAGTGGTAAGAGCCGCCTGTCCCACAACCGAGTCGAAGGTCATAGGTCTGTATTTGCGCGCAGAAACAATATATTCTTTCATAATACAAAAAAATCAAAGCGAAGATAACGTCCTCATTGCGTGTGCGTAATCTTCAAGCCATGCTTGAATGTTATGCTGAGATGCCGCATGTTTTATGCAAAGATATCGCAAATCGAATGCAGAATCATTAAGCCACGCTTGAATGTTATGCAGAGATGCAGTATATCTTATGCAAAGATACTTCAAATCGTACGAAAAACAAAATCTTATCAAATGTTTTGATTTATGTCTGACGTTTTTGTGGTTCTTGTTAGAAATTAAATAAGCACAACGTTTGGTATTATTACAGCGGATCTGCGCTCCATGAGCTTTGATGGTTATCATCGGTAGTTAGAGTAGTTAAAGAAGTTATCGCCAACGGAGTTGGCTAGGAGTTAAAGTCATATGCAAACGTAGTACGTGTTTAAGTGAAGAATGAAAAGTGAAGAGTGAAAAATCCAAATGCATTGTCGTCTTTTTTCGCAAGCACTACGTTTGCTATTGTGCCGGCGGATCTGTGCTCCGCCGGAATGAAATATCAGGATCTGCGATCCGATTACTTCCTATTTTGCGTTATCATGTTGTTTTAAACCTGCTTAGACATTTAGATTTTTAACTTTTAACTTTTAATTTTTAATTTTCGCCAGAACTGTCCGATTACTTCCTATTTTGTATTGTCATGCTGTATTAAACCAGCTTAGACATTTTGATTTTTCACTTTTAGTTACGCTTTTGTGTCAGCTTTTCACCTAAACAAGCGGTATTTTAAGCGGATCAGGAGATCCTTATATTTAATTCCGGCGGAGCGCAGATCCGCCGGAACATTAGTCTTGTTGGTTATTATCAATTGCAATGCATTGGCAATAGCCACAGGACATTTAGATTTTTAACTTTTAATTTTTAATTTTCGCCAGAACTGTCCGATTACTTCCTATTTTGTATTGTCATGCTGTATTAAACCAGCTTAGACATTTAGATTTTTCACTTTTAGTTACGCTTTTGCATTTGCTCTTTACTTAAACAATCGGTATTTTAAGCGGATTAAATAAATCCTTATATTCAATTCCGGCGGAGCGCAGATCCGCCGGCACAATAGCTTTGTCGTTTATTATCAATTCTATTACAAAGAAAAGAATCAACAAGGCATATGACTTTAACTCCTAGCCAACTCCGTTGGCGATAACTCCTTTAACTTCTTTAACTCCCAATGACAATAGCGCGGATCCGCCGGCACAATAGCCTTGTCGTTTATTATCAATTCTATTACAAAGAAAAGAATCAACAAGGCATATGACTTTAACTCCTAGCCAACTCCGTTGGCGATAACTCCTTTAACTTCTTTAACTCCCAATGACAATACCCAACAAGGCATTTGGATTCTTCACTCTTCACTCTTCGTTCTTCACTTAGAAAATGCTTCTTTAACTACTAATTACAATACCATTATTGTCTGGGACTTTCAGCACCTTTGTTTTCTCACGATGCAAATGAACCATTATGCACCAAGGTGGTTGGCTGCTGGATGCTTATGTCTGTAAATTCTTTTATGTCAGATGCTTACGTGCATGCGTTGTTGTCTGTTTTTTCGTTTTGTTTGTTCCGCCTACAGTACGGCTTCAAAAAAAATGCCGCTTTTGTTTACTTATTTATATAAAAAATATTACTTTTGCACCGGTGTTTCACATATTATATAATAACGTGGGGCATCATAAAAGAGCAAACATAAACCGGACTTTCATGGACGGAAATGTAAATTCGAACGACAATCTTGCGACGGCTAATAATGACGCTGGCGACGCCGTAGGCGTATCTCAACATTTCAGATGGTACGTTGCGATAGTCAGCAATAACACCGAAAAAGTGTGTGCCGAAAAGATAGCTGCATTGGGCTACGACACATACGTTCCTACACAAAAAGAGCTGCGCCGCTGGAAGAACGGGCGCCGTAAAATCATCGACCGTATTGTTATTCCTGCAGCCGTCTTTGTGCGCTGCACCGAGGCCGACCGCCGCCATCATGTTGTCAACCTTCCTTTCGTAAAGCGCTTCATGGTCAACCGCGCCGCTGCCACCAACCAATACGGCTGGCATCCCGTAGCCATCGTGCCCGACCGTGAAATAGAGAAGCTCCGCTTTATCCTTTACAACTCCGACGCCGCCATCACTATCGAGCCCCTGCCGCTGCGTCTTGGCGACAAGGTGCGTGTCGTGCGCGGCAAACTCCTTGGACTAGAAGGCAACATCGTAAGATGCGAAAGCCACGACTCAGCCGCTGCCGCCAACTTCGACATCGTAGTGCAGCTCGACATCCTCGGCTGTGCCCGCATGAACATATCGCCAACGGATCTGGAGAAAATAGGGAAATGATTTATAATTAGCTACGCCGAACAGCGTTCTTGTCTGGAGTTAAAGAAGTTAACCTTAATTCCGCAACACTATAATTTAACTTTATTTATAAGTTCCTGAGCAACAAA
>ENA-OROH01000172-OROH01000172.1-human-gut-metagenome-genome-assembly--contig:-NODE-172-length-75371-cov-13.012746_pt1 | contig 75371 bp, 64 predicted proteins | sample MGYA00242125_ERZ509042 | MGnify/ENA primary metagenome ERZ509042 (study PRJEB26280, sample SAMEA2338738) | human gut metagenome | biome: human gut; feature: human-associated habitat; material: faeces... | reverse complement strand
TTGGGTAGTTTTAATTGCTAATTTGTTGATAACGGTTCTGTCAAGAAGCATCAAGAGACATTGTGCATTCTCGCAAGTTGTTACCATGGTACGACTTATGCTTATGTACTACGTTGATTTTATCGCATTCATGGAAAATCCCGAAAAAACTTGGAATGATTTACTTGCAAAAGAGATGCAAAAAGCGCCACCTGAACCAAGTCTTTTCGATTAGGGGGGCTTACTTTTGAAAAAATAATTCCCGAAGTCCTATTTTACGAGGCTTCGGGGAGATTATTCATGCTCTTGGGAGTTTTACCGGACAGCAATAGATTTCTATATACCATATTTTTTCACCTTTTATCCATAAAGAGCGGTTTCTGATGGATTCTCACTACGTCTATTCCGTAAATTTATCTTAAAATTTTATTCAGGAAGAAGAAATCCCCACCGAAGAGAGGAATCTTCAAGGCAGGAAAATCATAATCCGGAAAGAAATGAACTTTCCTGAAGGCTGGAAAGTCTTGCTCCCGGCGGATTGGAACTTTCCGGTGGACACGAAAGCCTTACGCTTGTCAGAATGGCAGTTTCCGGTACACCAGAAAGTCTTTCGCTTGTCAGAATGGCAGTTTCGGGTAGATAGGAAAGTCTCCCGCACGACGGATTGGAACTTTCCGGTGGACAAAAAAGTACTACTCCAAGCAGATTAACCGTTTCCTGCCTACCGGAAAAGAAAGGAATCTGTGAATTTATTCTTCTTCAAGTTTACGGACGAGTACTTTATCAATGCGAGCACCATCCATATCTACAATCTCAAACTCAAAGTTCATCCAACGCAACTTCTCGCCGGTCTTCGGCAAGCGTTCCAGGATTTCCAAAATCAGACCACTCAAGGTATTATAATCATGCTCGGCATACAAATCTTCCATGTCAAAGTAAGCCAGGAAGTCATAAAACGAATACTGCCCGTCAACTAACCAGGTTCCATCACTTCGTTCGGTAATTTCCTGTTCGTCTCCCATTTCAGGAACTTGTCCGACCAAACCTTCCATAATATCCTTCAACGTGACAATTCCCTGGATACCGCCAAACTCATCCGTTACAATTGCATACTTCACGCGAGCCCGCTTAAACTGTTCCAACGTTGTATAGACACTTTGGTTTTCCGGGACATAATGAGCAGGACGCACAATACTCTTCAAATTAAAATCAGGAGAATCGATATGTAAGAACAAATCCTTTAAATAGACAATACCTAAGAAATCATCAAACTTCCCGGATGCTACCGGATAAATATCAAATAGATTGGATTCTACTTTCTCCTTAATCTTCTTGGCCGAATCCATCACATCCAGCCAGACCATTTCTCCGCGGTGTGTCATGATAGAATCAACACGTCTGTCTCCCAATGTAAAGACACGCTCTACGATGTCATGCTCTACCTCCTGTACTTCTCCATCATCATATCCTTCTTTGACGATAGCCTTGATTTCTTCTTCCGTCACTTTGGAGTCTTCAGCCGTATCAATTCCCAGCATTTTTACAACGACTGCTGTACTCTTCGATAACAACCAGACAAAAGGAGAAGCAATAAGCGACAACAAATGCATCGGACGGGCAATCAACATCGATACCCGTTCGGCACACCCCATACCAATTCGCTTCGGAACCAATTCACCAAATATAAGCGTCAAGTATGTTACCACCACTACAATCAAAGACTTGGATATAAGCAAAGCATACGGAGCTATATAAGGAACAGCCGAGAAATAAACGGCAAGATCACCAGCCAAGGCTTCACCCGAGTATAAACCGGTAAGAATACCTATTAATGTAATACCTATTTGAATAGTTGATAGAAAACGATCTGGTTCTTCCGCCAGCTCCAAAGCCTTACGAGCGCCTCGGTTCCCTTTTTTAGCTTCAGTTTCCAACTTGGTTTTTCGGGCCGAGACTAGTGCAATTTCAGACATGGACAAAACGCCATTCAGTAAAATAAGAACAATAATGATAACTATTTCCATTGATTAAATAAAGTAAATTCCTTTCCGTACAACTATAAAATAAAGTAAATGCGTCCTTCATTCCTAAAAACAACAAAAAGAACTACACTCACTGAATGATAGTTATTTCACGGTGCGAATATACAGAAATAATATTTTAATCCACATAATTCTGACAGATAATAATGTGAAAAATATAATTTATATAAAAATTTAATTGCCTTTATAATTGCAGTATTCAAAATAAAGGCCTACATTTGCACGTCGAATATCAAAAATGTATAACGAAGAATGATTGATAAGATAAAATCTCTGCTTCAAGAAGTAGAAAAAATCAAAGCAGCAAATGCTGAAGAGCTAGAGGCTTTACGCATCAAATATCTCAGCAAAAAGGGAGAAATCTCGATGCTGATGAATGACTTCAGAAATGTTCCGGCGGAACAGAAGCGCGAGGTGGGCAAATTCATCAACGAATTAAAAGAGACTGCTCAAAATAAAATCAACGAATTAAAAGAAAACTTCGAAAATACGCAGACGATCAATAATGATATTGATCTAACACGTTCGGCTTATCCTTTGGAATTAGGTACACGTCATCCGCTTTCCTTAGTAAGGAAAGAAATTTGTGACATCTTTGGTCGTCTGGGATTCAGTATTGCTGAAGGACCGGAAATCGAAGACGACTGGCATGTATTCTCTTCTCTGAACTTTGCAGAAGATCATCCGGCACGCGACATGCAGGATACTTTCTTCATTCAACATAATCCAGATGTATTGCTTCGTACACATACTTCATCTGTACAATCAAGAGTCATGGAAAAACAGGAACCGCCTATCCGTATCATTTGTCCGGGGCGTGTTTATCGAAATGAGGCAATTTCTTATCGTGCTCACTGTTTCTTCCACCAGGTTGAAGCGTTGTATGTAGACAAGAATGTTTCATTTGCAGACTTGAAACAGGCGTTGTTGTTCTTTGCCAAAGAAATGTTTGGTCCGGAAACTAAGATTCGTCTGCGTCCGTCTTATTTCCCATTTACAGAACCATCAGCAGAAATGGATATTTCATGCGACTTATGTGGTGGTAAAGGATGTGCATTCTGTAAACATACCGGATGGGTTGAGATCTTGGGTTGTGGTATGGTCGATCCGAATGTATTGGAGAATTGTGGTATCGACAGCAAAGTTTATACAGGCTATGCGCTTGGAATGGGTATCGAAAGAATTACAAACCTAAAATATAGAGTAAAAGATTTGCGTATGTTCTCAGAAAACGATGTTCGTTTCCTGAGAGAATTTGAATCAGCCAATTAAAATTGTAACCTAAAATCAAGAAAGATGTACCAACATCCCCGGACTCTAACCAAGTCCGGGGAAAAACACATTCTTGAGGAATAGGGTACAATTTATAAAGGCGTTATTTGAGTTGGAAAAGCAAAGATGCTTTTCCATTTTTTTGCCCTAATATTTCGTCCTAGCCATGAGTATCAGAAAAAAAATGTATATTCGCATACTTGATTCTGATAATTATGCGCAAAGAAGAACGATATAAAGGTGTTTTAGATTGGTTTCAGGCAAATGTTCCTGTTGCGGAAACCGAACTTCATTACAATAATCCGTATGGATTGCTAGTTGCAGTCATTTTATCTGCCCAATGCACAGATAAAAGAGTAAACATGATTACACCGGCTTTGTTCGAAGCCTTTCCTACGCCTGAAGTGATGGCCGTATCTACTCCTGAAGTAGTTTATGAATATATCAAAAGCGTTTCTTATCCGAATAATAAAGCCAAACATTTGGTAGGCATGGCCAAAATGCTGGTAGAAGAATTCAAAGGTATTGTTCCTTCTGATATTAAAGAACTGCAAAAGTTACCGGGTGTAGGAAGAAAGACAGCCAATGTCATTGCTTCTGTCGTATATGATAAACCGGCAATGGCTGTGGATACGCATGTTTTCCGTGTATCGAATCGGATAGGCCTGACTGTAAATAGCAAGACTCCGCTTGAAACAGAAAAGGAACTGACAAAACACATTCCGAAAAGTCTGATCCCTATAGCCCACCATTGGCTGATCTTACACGGGCGTTACGTTTGTACGGCACGAAATCCGAAATGCGAATCCTGTGGGTTAAAACCCTGGTGTAATTATTTTCTGCATCAGAAATGAAGTTTCGGTGGCGGGATATAGTGATCTTGTTCCTGGTCCTCTCTTTGGCAGGAAGTTTCGTTTACCATCTATTCAAACACATTTATGAAGAAGATGCTCGAACGGGCATTAATATGTATGCTCTATTTCCTGCTCCGCCAAAAGCCTTGGTTCGCGTGCAGCAAACCCAATACTGGAATCGCTCGTCGAGTGACAAGCAAACCATTCAACAACTTTTCGGCGAGCAAATGCCCAGACTTTACCAGCAATTATTTGCTCTGCATCCGGTAAATAATGTGTGGTTCTGCCTGTATCCCGAAGGTATGATCTGTATTTTGCCAACTACACCCGAAGAAGCGGGGAAACTACAACAGAAGATGAAGCAACTGCTGAACACATTTCCTCCGCAGAAAGTTTCACAAAACGGTATTGATGTCTATTATTATGCTGATGCAGAAAATGAATTTGCCGGAGCTTTCTATGCAAACGGATTATGGGTGTCCAGTTATAATAAAGTACTGCTTGATCAGACTTTACAACGGACTAACTTACAGACCCATCCAACTCAAGAAACAAATATTCCGCTAGCTCATGCAACTACCAGTCTGCTGATTCCGGCTTCGGAATTATCTTTCCGTGTATGCTCCGATGATTCTGTCTGCTGGCAATATACAGATACCTGGCTCAATACAGATATCTATCGTACTGATCAGAAGATGACATTTATCTTTAATCTACCGATCTCTTCCTCTCAGAACGATTCGCTTTCGGCAGTGATTACAGATTCCTTGCAACAAAGCATTTCCCGCTACCTGCAACTGAAACCGGAACGCATCGGTTCAACTTATAAAGCAGAAGACGGGAATTTATACATTGCTTTGGATTATCCAACGGATCTGCCTTAAAACTCAATTTGCAGATTATCGTATGCCAGATGAACATGCGGAGGAAGTAACTTCTCAGTCTGTGCATGAAGGCCTATTTTATGCGACTCATGAATCAGATAGGCTTCTTTGGGCTGAATACGTTCAATATAAGCCAACGCTTCATCCAGTCCGGCATGTGTCGGATGTTTACTATCCAGACGCAAGGCATTGATCACCAACAGATCCAATCCTTCCAACTTACTGAACTCAGATTCGGGAATCACCTTCAGATCTGTCAGATAAGCCATACGTCCGATCCGATAGCCAACGATTGGCAACCTACCGTGCATCAAACGGATAGGTATAATGTCTATCCCGGCAGCCTTAAACGGCTGAAGAGAGATGGAATGCATTTCAATATTCGGAACTCCCGGATACTTATGCTCGGCAAACACATATGGAATACGCGTCTTTATAGCATAAGCCACATTCTCCTCGGCATAGACATGAACTTCTCCATAGCGGCAAAACGGACGTAAGTCGTCCAGTCCGCCAACGTGGTCATAATGTTCATGCGTAATCAGGACCGCGTCCAAGCGATAAATTTTATTTGTAATCACCTGCCAGCGGAAATCGGGTCCACAGTCAATCAGAATCCGTTTTCCCTCCGTTTCTATTACAGCCGAAGTCCGCAAGCGCCAGTCTCGTTTATCCTGACTGGTACAAACTTCGCACTGACATCCTATCTCCGGAACTCCCGTAGAAGTTCCGGTTCCCAGAAAGATTATTTTCATTATGCAATATATTTAACCTCAGGCATCAGTTCTATTCCAAAACGAGCCTTTACGGCAGAGCGGATACTCTCGGCCATCAAGGCGATCTCGTCACCGGTTGCATTACCTAAATTCACGAGAACCAAGGCTTGCTTCTCATAAACTCCTACTTCACCATGTTGCTTTCCTTTGAAGCCACACTGCTCAATCAGCCAGCCAGCCGGTACTTTTATCTTTCCTTCTGCTGCCGGATAAGAAGGAATCTCGGGATATTGCTGACGGATCTTCTCAAAATGTGCGGTATCTATCACGGGATTCATGAAGAAACTACCGGCATTTCCCAACACTTCCGGATCAGGCAGTTTCGCTTGTCGTATAGCTATAACGGCATCCCGCACAGCCTGCAGTGTAATCTCCTTATCTTTCAAAACGTCCTGCAAGGTTCCATAAGACAACTTAAAGTCGGGTTGCTTGTGTAATTTCAGAGTTACATACGTCACAATATGCGGATCCTGATGCGGATCTTTAAAACGGCTGGTCCGATACCCATAACCACACTCGTCTGCTCGGAAGACATGCTTTTCAAAAGTCAACTGATTCCAAGCCTCGACCGTTTCAATGGCATCTTTAATTTCCATACCATACGCTCCAATATTCTGAACGGCAGCCGCACCTGTTTCACCCGGTATCAATGAAAGATTCTCGATTCCTCCCCAGCCCTTTGATACGGCATAGGCAACAACTTCATCCCATACTTCGGCAGCTCCTACCCGAAGCCAGACAAACGAGTCGTCTTCACGGACAACTTCCAAACCCCGGATGGCCGAATGCAGAATGATCCCGTTATAATCATTAATAAACAACAAATTGCTACCTTTACCTATATGCAACGAAAGACATTCCTGAAAATACTCATCATGCAGGATTTTCTGTAAATCGTCTTCATTTTCGTATTCCATAAACCAGCGGGTCTTGGCCGGAAGATGGAATGTATTGTACTTCTCTAACGAGAAATTCTGTTCGATTCTCATACCTCAACTGTTTTCAGGCAAAGATACTTCAAATGCTCCAAGTAATCAATCAATCCGCATACAAAACTCTTCCACCTATTCTTTCAAGGCAACCAAAATCAACTGATTAACAAGCAGTTCCAAATTATAAATAGTTCAACGGACAAAACTCACGGGAATTAAAATCGGAAGTAACGGGAATCAAAAACGAAACCCTCGAGAATCGTTTCAAAAAGCCGGCGTATTTTTATAAAAAGCTGGCGTATTTTCAGAAAAAGCCGGCGTGTTTTCAGAAAAAGCCGGCGTGTTTTTGTAAAAAAGTAAGGTCTTTTTATTTACCTACTACAGTCTTGGCCTAAAAAGAAAAAGCCCGGCTAAAACCAGGCTTGATAAATTCTTTTACCGGTTGATAAACAACCAGGCATCTTTATAGCGTTTATCCTTCCGGAGATTCTCCATAAATGATTCGGCAGCTGACCGATCTGTGAAACGATCGGCATAAACCCGATATTTCTTACCATTCTGCACTACATCCGAGTGCCGGCACACCTGACGGTCAACCTCTTTTAAATATGTATCAGCTTGCGATGCTGTCGGGAAACTGGCTATCACCACATAAAAATACTTTTGTGGAAGAGGCTTGACTTCTTTGGCTACAGGCTTCGGTGTTTCCTTTACCTTCGGAGCTACAACCACCTCTTTCTTTTCTGCACTTTTATTGTGACTTACCGTTATTTCCTTAGGTTGTTCCGTCTCTTTCACGACAGAAGCAACCGGTTTCTCTACCACTGACGCCACTTGAGCCGGAACAGCAGCTGAAGAAATATCCTGATTCTTCCATGCAGAAGAAGGAATCATTTCAGTCGGAACAAAGCTAGCCGAATAAGCAGCCCGGTTGACATCCTTTACCGGCGTAGAAATCGACAACAATAAAACGATGATGGCTACAGATGCTGCTACCGCATGCAGGAAACGACGGCTAACCGGTATATAGTAAACCTCCTTATCTTTGGGTTTCTCTTCTACAACAGATGCAGCCGGGAAACGAACACTTAACGGCTCGAACACAAATGAAGGCAAACCGAACATCGCCTGGTTCAACCATTCGGCATCACTCGCCTGAAAAACCAACTGGTTCTCTTCGCCCAAAGAAAATATACCGACATTGCCTAACGAATAGGTACCTCGCTCCTGCAATTCATTCCGAAGAGCAGCCACATCGTTGATCACCAACTGACGAGCCTGTTTATAATCCACCTGTTCTTCTTGCATATACGATTCGATCAGCAATCCATCATTATGCTGCAATGTCTGATTAAAGACAACTTCCTTATGAGCTGGTTCAAACAAGTATGTATCAGCCTGATAATTTGTCGGCATTGCCTGTACGACGAAACCGCCCAAATCCGGAACAATCACACAATCATGTTCCAGTAAAAGCTTTTCAATATGTTTTTCGATTCTAAGCATATCACAAAGATAGACATCTTTCGGGATAAAATCAATGCAGTGTTCTTTTTTTAGTTAATTTTGTTGGTCAAAACAAGACATGAAATATGCTTTTTATCGATACACGATATTTGTTACATAAGACGACACCCTTCTTGTTCGGATGGTTAGGTGATCGTTTATTGGGCGATCCGGAAGGATGGCCACATCCCATCGTATGGTTCGGGAAAGCCATTGCTTACGGAGAAAAGCACCTCAACCGGGGAAATGACCGGATATTGAAAGGCGGCATACTGGCCGTCACCTTGATTGCCGGTATCTACTTTCTGACATACGGCATGCTTTATTTTTCAGGTGTAATTCATCCGGTAATCTCAGGGATACTAACAGCCATTGGTGTCTTTTTCTGCCTGGCCGGAAAGACCCTGATAACTGAAGTCAAAGCCGTTTTCGAAGCCGTAGACAGAAGTGTGGAAGAAGGAAGAACACAGGTTGGCCGTATCGTCGGACGTGATACCGCTCACCTTTCTCCTCAAGAAATCCGGGCAGCCGCCCTTGAAACTCTGGCCGAGAATTTGAGTGATGGTGTGATTGCTCCCATGTTCTGGTTTCTCCTGTTAGGACTTCCCGGCATGATGGCCTACAAAATGATTAATACATTAGATTCCATGATCGGATATAAAAATGACAGATATTTTGAATTCGGAAGAATTGCGGCCCGGATAGACGACTTGGCTAACTACCTTCCTGCCCGTCTGACAGCATTTCTGATGTTATTGGTATCCGGTCAGTTGGACAAACGTGATTTTGTATTCAAATATGGTCGTGCTCATGCCAGTCCAAATTCAGGTTATCCGGAAGCAGCTTTGGCAGCTATTCTGGATTGTCAGTTCGGTGGTACTCACGATTACTTTGGACAACCGGTCGAAAAACCTTATATCGGGACAAACGCCCGTAACTTTACGACCGAAGACATGTGGCTGGCTGTCCGTATAAACAGTCAGGCTGAACTGGTGATGGGTATTGGTGTGAGTTTAATTTCTGCAATTGTATAAAGGATAAAAGAGATATGGAAGAAATCAGATTAAATAAATTAATGAGTGATTCCGGCCTATGTTCCCGCCGCGAAGCCGATAAGTTCATCGAAATGGGACGTGTCACTGTAAACGGGAAACAACCCCAAGTAGGACAAAAGGTAACGGAAAACGACGAAGTCTTAGTGGATGGCGAACCCATTAAAGTGGGAAAGTATTCCAGCTCCGGAACGATTCGGGCAGCAACCCGTAAGATTGAGAATCTGGTTATGGGCCCCAAGGAAAACAGACCGAAAAGCAGCCGTTCTGAAAATCCGGGAAACAGAGGCCAAAACCAAACTGGCGCTGCCAATAATGGAGAAAATAAAAGTGGCCGACGTGAACATTATGCAAAATACAACAAATATGCTGCCGCCCGTCGCGCTACCAAAGAACGAGAAGCCCAAGGAGGCAAACCGCAAGTTGATAAAGACAAAGCGTTGCGTGAAGCCATGCAGCCTAAGTTTGGCAAATCGTTAAGCCGGTCGGCTGTAGCCCAGCGAATGGCAGCATCTTCCAAGTCGGCCAGCCTGCGAAAGACAAGCCGTAACAACCCGATCAATAAAGCCAAACGGATTGCAAGAAGAAAGGGTGAAGCGTAATGGAAAAGCGAATTATCCTGATTACCGGCGGACAACGGTCTGGCAAAAGTGGCTACGCCCAACGAAGAGCCTTGAGCCTGAGTCCGAATCCGGTTTATTTGGCAACATCCCGTATTTGGGATGAAGAGTTTCGTCAACGAGTATTACGTCATCAAGCCGACCGGGGTCCGGAATGGACCAATATCGAAGAAGAAAAATATCTGAGCCATCATTCCTTGGAAGGACGGGTCATTGTCATCGATTGTGTAACCTTGTGGAGTACCAACTTCTTCTTCGACAACAACAGTCAGGTAAATGTATCCTTGGAAGAAATCAAAAAGGAGTTTGACGCATTTACCCAACAGAATGCCTGTTTCCTGTTTGTTACCAACGAACTGGGAATGGGAGGAGTTTCTGTTGACGAAACACAACGTAAATTTACAGACCTGCAAGGTTGGGTGAACCAATATATTGCATCTCAAGCAGACGAAGTCATATTAATGGTCAGCGGTATTCCCGTTGTAATAAAGAATAACATATCATGATAACATTTCAAATTAACCGACCAGACGAGACAATCCGACAAACCTTGGAAGATAGAATCAATAGCCTGGCTAAACCCAAAGGATCGCTGGGCAGACTGGAGTCGCTGGCCCTCCAGATCGGAATGATCCAGCAAACCTTACATCCGGTTCTTTCTCACCCGGTAAATGTGATTTACGCAGCCGACCACGGCATTGCCGACGAAGGTGTCAGCCAGTCGCCGAAAGAAGTAACCCGTCAGGTCATATATAACTTCCTAAATGGTGGTTCCGGTGTTTGTTATCTGGCCCGCCAGCATGGATTCGACATGAAGATTGTAGATGGTGGAGTGGATTACGACTTTCCCGAAAATCCACGTATCATAAGTCGTAAAATCAGAAAAGGAACCCGTAACTTCCTGCATGAGGCAGCCATGACACAAGAAGAGATGGAAAAGGCACTCGAAGTAGGAGCAGAAATCGTTACCTTTTGCCATGAGGAAGGATGCAATGTTATCAGTTTCGGCGAGATGGGTATCGGTAACACTTCGGCCTCCAGCATGTGGATGAGTTGCCTGACGGGTATTCCTTTGATCGAATGTGTAGGTGCCGGCAGCGGATTGAATGCCGAAGGTGTCCGTCATAAATATAATGTACTGAAAGCTGCCCAGGATAATTACAAAGGCGATGGTAGTACACTCGATATCATGCGTTATTTCGGCGGTATCGAAATGGTAATGGCTGTTGGAGGAATGCTTCGGGCTGCCGAATTAAAGATGATCATCCTGGTGGACGGATTCATCATGACCAATTGTGTGTTAGTAGCTTCCCGTTTATATCCAGAAATGCTTCCCTACTGCATTTTCGGTCATTGTGGGGATGAAAGCGGACACAAGAAAATTCTGGATTACTTGCATGCAGAACCCTTGTTACACCTCGGACTCCGGCTGGGCGAAGGCTCCGGTTCGGTTTGTGCCTATCCGATTGTTGATTCGGCTGTACGTATGATCAACGAGATGCATACGTTTGAACAAGAATCCATCACCAAATATTTCTGATCATGCTTTATATATTAGCAGCATTCATATTCTTCACCCGGCTTCCCTTCTGGCGTTTGGCAGAAGTGCCGGGCGAATATTTCAAACACGTAGTTAGCCGATGGCCTTTGGTCGGCTGGTTCACAGCTGGCGTAAGTGTATTGGTATTGTATGCCTCGTCACTGATCCTGCCGGCATCAGTAGCTGTCTTATTAGCGATCCTGACCCGATTGCTGATAACCGGCTGCTTGCATGAAGACGGACTGGCTGACTTCTTCGACGGATTTGGTGGTGGTACCAGCCGGGAAAAGATTCTGGCGATCATGAAAGACTCACATATCGGCAGCTATGGTGTGATTGGCTTGATCGGATACTTTGGTTTATATTATGCATTACTGGCAAGTTTGCCGGTATCGCTGGCAGGAGCAGCCATGCTGGCAGGTGATCCTTTCTGTAAAGGAGTATCAGGTATGATCATCAATCGCTTGCCTTACGCCCGGAAAGAAGAGGAAGCGAAAAACAAGACGGTCTATAGCCGAATAACGGTTTCCGAATACCTGATTTGCCTTGGTAGTGGTATTCTTCCTTTATGTTGGCTTCCCGATCCGAAATATTTATGGGCCATTCTGTTTCCGATAGCTGTATGGTATATGCTAACTTCATTGATGAAGCAGAAAATACAAGGCTATACGGGCGATTGTTGCGGAGCTCTCTTTCTGCTGTGCGAATTGAGTTTTATGCTAGGTATGGTGATTGTACATACCGTATCCTAGACTCGACAATTCACAATCCAAAGAACTTATAATCTTAACAATTTACAGACTTACAACTATGATCGTCTATTTAATCCGACATACATCGGTAGCAGTACCCAAAGGTTCTGCCTACGGCTTTACGGATGTTCCACTCAATCCGACTTTTGAAACGGAAGCAGCTGTCACCCTAAACCAGCTATCCGGACTTCATTTTGATGAAGTATTCTGCAGCCCGTTGACCCGTTGCGTGAAACTTGCGGCATTTTGCGGTTATCCTCAGGCCATCCGCGATGAACGACTGAAAGAACTGAATTTTGGTGATTGGGAAATGAAAACCTGGGACGAGATTTCTGCTGATCCCTATTCTAAAGAATGGTTTAACGATTGGATCAACACCCCGACTCTACATGGTGAATCGCTTCGCCAGCAATACGAACGACTCCAAGCTTTCCTTGCTGAAAAGAAACAACAAGGATATCAACAAATCGCCGTTTTTGCCCATGGCGGTATCCTGACCTGTGCCCGTGTCCTTGCCGGAGAATATCCCATCGAGCAAGCCTTCGAGTTTATTCCTCCGTATGGCAGTGTGATCCGGATAGAACTATAACCAGCCATTCTTTTGTCTAAAAATCCCCATTATACCTCATCTGCAAGCCTGTACGGAGTTGCTGAAGCCCTACAAAATTTCCATGCAAGCTTGTACGAATTTTTTGAAGCCCTACAAAATTTTCATGCAGCCTGCACGGACCCGTTGAAGCCCTACAAAAGCTTCTTGCAGCCTGCACGAACCCGCTGAAGCCCTACAAAAGCTTCTTGCAGCCTGCACGGACCCGCTGAAGCCCTACAAAAGCTTCTTGCAGCCTGCACGGACTTTTTGAAGGAAATAGAAAACCAAAGGAACAAGCAGCCATTATTTTTTCATACAAATAGAACATCTATCTTGACAAAGAGGACCCAAAGCAAAGCTGAGATCTACTACCTTTGCAAGTGAACATTAAATGAAAACAGTATGAAACGGATATGGTGTTACTTATTTGTGTTTTGCTTGATTATTCCGGCAAAAGCCCAGTTAACATTGGAAAGTTGCCAAGAGAAATCCAGGGATAACTATCCGTTAATCCGGCAATATGCTCTAATAGAAAAGAGTCGGGATTACAACTTGGCAAATGTCCAAAAAGGAAATCTTCCGCAAATCTCTCTACAGGGAAAAGCCAGTTACCAAAGTGATGTGACTTCCCTGCCATTTGATATTCCTCAAATCCCGGATGAATTACAACCACACGACCAATATCAGGCTGTAATCAATATCCAGCAAAACTTATGGGACGGAGGAAACATACAAAGTAAGAAGAAGGAAATAAAAGCGATATCGGAAGAGAAACAAGCCGAATTAGATGTCAATTTATATGCACTGCGCGAACGAATCAACCAACTTTATTTCGGGATCTTACTGCTAGACGAGCAAATCAAACAGAACAAACTCTGGCAAGAACAGCTCTCAAGAAGTCTAAAGAACGTCAGTGCTTATTGTCAAAATGGAATTGCCAATCAGACAGATTTAGATGCCATTCAAGTAGATCAAATCAAAGCGAGACAAGAAGCTGTGGGCCTTCAAAGCAAGCGTGATGCTTATTTACGAATGTTGTCGCTCTTTATCGGTGAAACCTTAACCAATAATATCCAACTGGAAAAACCTGTCGCTTCAGGATCTTTTCCCAACGAAATCAAAAGACCAGAATTAACATGGTATGCGGCCCAAGAACAACGGTTGCTCATACAGGAACAACATCTGAAAACCCAATTGATGCCACAAGTTAGTCTATTCGCTCAAGGAGGCTATGCCAACCCCGGACTGAATATGCTGCAAGATAAGTTTCAGGCCTATTATATAGTTGGAGCACGATTAAACTGGAATTTCGGAGCACTTTATACCTTAAAGAATGATCGTCTGAAAATTCATGCGGAACGGGATATGATAAGAAATCAGACAGCGACATTCCTGTTTAATACGAATCTGCAACTGACGGAACAGTCATCTGCCATACAAACTTTACAAAAGCAGATGGAAGAAGATGAAGAGATGATTCGCCTGCAAACCCATATCCGGGAAGCCGCCGAAGCCAAAGTTGGGAATGGAACCTTATCGGTGACTGATATGCTCCAGGAAATAACAAAAGAAAACATGGCAAAGCAACAAAAAGCCGTACATGAAATCGAATTACTGATGAATATTTACCAACAGAAACATATTACAAACAACTAAAAGAAGAAGCCTTATGAAGAAAATAAGTATTTGGATCATAGCATACATGATCAGTATGACAAGTTGCCACCATCAATCTTCGGAATACGATGCCACAGGAACTTTCGAAGCCACAGAGATTATCGTCTCGGCAGAAACATCTGGGAAACTGATTTTCTTCAACGCTGAAGAAGGAAAACTGTTGCAAAAAGGCGAACATGTCGGACTAATAGATACTGTCCAGCTTTATCTGCAAAAATCCGCATTTGGACTATAAACATTATATGGTACCGGCCCTGATGACTATGATGCTCTTCCTCATCTGCGGTTTCCTGCCAGCCCTCAACATCGTCAGTGAAAAAGAAAGCGGAACCATCGAGCAGATCAATGTCACACCCGTAAGCAAAGTTGTCTTCACATTGAGTAAACTGATCCCTTATTGGCTCATCGGTTTCTTTGTACTGAGTGTCGCCATACTGCTGGCCTGGCTCATCTACGGACTTGTTCCGGCCAGTTCTCTTTCCACTCTTTACATCGGTGCCGGTATTTTCATCTTCTTAGTGTCGGGCGTGGGCATCACCATTTCCAACTATTCCAGCACCTTACAACAAGCTATGTTCGTTACATGGTTCTTCGTTATCATCATGCTTTTGATGAGTGGGCTTTTCACTCCTGTCGAGAGTATGCCGGAATGGGCACAATCCATAGCGGCATTCAATCCTTTAAAGTATTTTGTAGAGTTTATCCGGATGGTTTATCTCAAAGGAAGTAGCCTGGCAGAAGTCGGTAAACCCTTGGGTTGCCTACTGGGATTCGGCATCTTGTTTAACATCTGGGCTGTGTGGAGCTATCGAAAACAACAGTAACTAATTTATCCGAAAGACATAAAAAAAGAGGATTCAATTGAATCCTCTTCCTTGGTTGCGGAGGCCTGATTCGAACAGACGACCTTTGGGTTATGAGCCCAACGAGCTACCACTGCTCCACTCCGCGATCTCGTTTTGTAATCATTGTTCCTTGATTACGGGTGCGAAGGTAGAAAACATTTTTCATTTTGTCAAGTATTTCACTTATTTTTCCTATTTACACACTGTAATCAAGAGAACAATATACATGGTATCAATATTTTACCATTGTGTTAAATATCGTCAAATTCAGAATAATCATCCGCTTCATACAAATGCAGACGGTTTTTCAGGCGAAAAACTTCCGCTTGCAGTTGTTCAACTCGCTTCAACAAATGATGGATAGCATCGATTCCCTCCAAGTTAATGGACAAGTCATAATACATCCGCGTGTATTGCTCAACATCTTTCAACTGCGAAACCGGCAAGTAAGATTCGTCGTTCACTACATTCAAATCAATCAGTCCGCCTTCATCCAACAACAGGATAAACTCCGGATCAATATGACATTTCTGACAGTATTCTCTGACAATAACATATTCTGTATCCATAATTCTTGCATATTAAGTTATGAAAGCTGTTGTATCTGACGGAACAGACGCTTCTGTTCTTCGCTCAAGTTTGTCGGAATGTTGACGGTATAGGTAACAATCAAATCACCAAACGAACCCTCCTGCTTGTAGACAGGGAATCCTTTTCCTTTCAAGCGGACTTTCGCATTATTCTGCGTACCCGGCTTGATTGCCAACTTAACCTTTCCATTCAACGTATCCACGATCTGTTCTCCACCCAATACGGCCGTAAACAAATCCAACGATACGGTAGTGTACAAATCATTGCCCTCACGTTTGAACTGAGCATCCGGTGTAATGACAAAAGTGATGTACAAATCACCTGCCGGACCACCATTTACACCCGGTCCACCTTGGCCAGCCAACTTAATGGTCTGCCCATCGGCTACACCTGCCGGAACCGTAATCCTCAGATTCTTTCCATTTACTGTCAGAATCTGTTTATGCGTTTCTGCAGCCTCACGCAAAGTCAGATGTAACTCTGCCGTATAGTCCTGTCCACGAAATCCATAGTTGGCTTGCCGCCTGCCGCCTCTACGCGAACCGAACAACGATTCAAAGAAATCCGAAAATTCTCCCTCCTCATCGCCGTCACCTGTAGAAGACCAGAACGAAGTATGGAATCCACCTCCATTCTGCTGATTCCCATAAGCCTGCTTTTGAGCTTCATATTCATCGGCATGTTTCCAGTTTTGGCCATATTCATCGTATTTCTTCCGTTTTTCGGGATCACTTAAGACCTCGTTGGCTTCATTTATTTCCTGGAACTTCCGATGTGCATCCGGATCATTCGGATTCAAGTCCGGATGATACCGCCGAGCCAGCTTCTTGAAAGCCTTTTTAATGTCTTCCTGAGAAGCATCCTTGCTCACACCTAGAATGTTGTAATAATCAATATAAGCCATACTCAAATCATTTATTTATTAAATAATCTCTACAAGAAATATTCCAAATCCGATTTCTGTCATATAAATATCGTTAACAGCTACAGATCAGGCCTTGTACTTGATCCAACGGATAAGTTCGGCTATGGATGGCTTCTTTCCGTACATCAAAATACCCGTCCGGTAGATCTTCCCCGAAATCCATACACAACCGTAGGCTGCTACAAAGAGCAAAACCAAGGAAAGGATATGTTCCCACAAAGGAATATCATAAGGCAGACGCACCATCATCACGATCGGCGACGTGAAAGGAATCAACGAACACCAGAAAGCCAGCGGGCCATCGGGGTTCTCGACACTGTAGATGGCGGCATAGAAAGCGAAGATGATGAAGATCATCATCGGTGTCATGAACTGATTGGCATCTTCCGGCTGGTTGATGGCACTTCCGATAGCTGCAAACAGAGAGGCATACAGAATATATCCTCCTATAAAATACAACAAGAAGTTAATACCCAAGGTCGCAATCGGAATGGAATGAATGATATCCTGTATCTTCAATACCGTCTGGTCAGTAGAAGTCATCATGGCAGCCTGATTCATATTGCTCGACATCATCAGATCGGCCGTTTGTGTTGCATCTCCGCCAAAGAGGAACAAACTGCCCGATACCAATACGATCGTCAGGATTCCCCATAGAAATACCTGGGTCAAACCCACCATGCCGATACCGACAATCTTGCCCATCATCAGATCAAACGGTTTAACCGACGAAACCATCAGCTCGACAATACGATTGGTCTTCTCTTCCATCACACCCTGCATCACCATCGAACCATACATCAGGATAAACATATAGATCACGAAGGTAGAGACAAAGCCAATCACCGTCATCACTTCTGCCGACGAACTGCTTTCCGAACCATCGTCTTCCCACTTGACTGTCTGAATATCGAATGAGACTTTACAGTCATCAATAATTTGCTTCAAATCCGGTATCTGATAGGAATCCAACTTTTCCTGTTCCAACATAGCCGATAACTGATTATTCACTTCCCGCTTCAATCCCATCGGAATCTGTTTCTTGGAATACAAAGTTGCAGCTTCCGGATGTGTAAGTAGATCGTCTGAGATAGCAAGGAAGGCTTCGATTTCCTTATCTTCACTCTTCCGATATTCTTCCATATCGCCTTCAGCCGGGAGAAAACGGTATTCATCGGTATTCTTGAATGCAGCGGCATATTTACCGACCTGATCCAATACGACAATATTCTTCACCTCGTCGCTCTTCAAGGTTGCCAGCCAAAGTGGTACAAACACCATGGCAGCAAAAAGAACAGGTGCCAAAAAGGTCAATAAAAGGAATGATTTCTTACTTACGCGCTGTAAATACTCACGCTTGATGATTAGTCCTAGTTTACTCATGATCGGTTGATGTTAAAGGATGGTTAGCTACTACTTGAATAAAAATATCGTGCATAGACGGGATTTCTTCCTGGAAAGAAATAATGTCCAGCTGACCAGCCAGCTGACGGAGCAGTTCGGAATTGGAAACGTCCTTCTGCTTCTTGATCCGGATTTCCAGTTCTCCACCCGTTAGCTCTTTCCGGCCTTGCTCTTCAAACAAAGCAGAATTCAATACAGGCAATGTCTCCGGACCTTGTTTTACCCGCAAGGCATATTGATAAGACTTAAACTGCTCGCGAACTTCCTGCACCGATCCTTTCAATACGACATGCGAATGATTGATCAGCGCGATATGATCGCATATTTCCTCTACCGAACCCATGTTGTGAGTCGAAAAGATAATGGTATGACCTTTGTCTTTCAGTTCAAGGATTTCCTGCTTTAGCAATTCGGCATTCACTGGGTCGAAACCACTGAAAGGTTCATCCAGAATCAGGAGTTTGGGTTCATGAACAACCGTTATAATGAACTGGACCTTCTGCTGCATTCCTTTTGAAAGTTCTTCCAGCTTCTTGTTCCACCAAGGCATGATATCGAACTTCTCAAACCAAGCTTGCAAACGTTTCTTGGCTTCCTGATAAGACAGGCCTTTCAGCTGTGCCAAATAAATGGCCTGCTCTCCTACTTTCATTTTCTTATACAAGCCACGCTCTTCCGGCAAGTAACCGATCTGGTAAATATCATCTTGTACAGACGGACGACCGTTGAACAAAACGGAACCGCTATCGGGTGCCGTTATACGGTTAATGATTCGGATCAGTGTTGTTTTTCCGGCACCATTCGGCCCCAGCAGACCGAAAATCCGGCCTTCGGGAACCTGAATACTGACATGATCGAGCGCCAAATGATTGGCATACTGCTTGACCACCTCTTGGGTTTCTAATAAATACTCCATTGTTTTATCTTTTTATATGTTTTCTCTTTTCCTTTTTCTAAAAAACTCCTTCCGGGCCACCGGGAAGCTCTCATTTTTGTTTTTAACTCCTTCCGGACCGCCGGGAAGCTCTCATTTTTGTTTTTAACCCCTTCCGGACCGCCGGGAAGCTCTCATTTTCGTTTTTAACCCCTTCCGGGCCGCCGGGAAGCTCTCATTTTCGTTTTTAACCCCTTCCGAGCCGCCGGGAAGCTCTCATTTTTGTTTTTAACCCCTTCCGGGCCGCCGGGAAGCTCTTTTTTCGATTTATAATTACATTTTCAAGATAATCCGCTCTCCCAATTCCTTGGAAAGAACCTTTTTAATCTCATTCAACTGCGCAATTTCCTTCATCACCGTCATAATTTGTTCCGGATCAGCCGAAGCGTGCTGTTTCAACTGTTCTTGCTTTTCCTTTAGCTGACGCATAATGTAGGCTTCCTTAAAAGCGAACAAATCCCGTACCACCAACTGATCCAGTTTATCTTCTTCCTGCTCTACCTCCCGAAACTTGAAATGATATTTGCTCAACTGGTATTTCTCACTCATCAGGTTGGCGGCAACACGACTTACCAACGGATCGGGATGTGCCAGGAAATAACGATGGGCAATAAAAGTCTCTTCACCGCAACGGTTAGCAGCTTCATCAAGCATCTGCTTGAATATCGGCGTATAGAACGATAAATCATCCCGCTCCAAATCATCCCGGATAAACTCGGCCACCCGCATGATAACACGCTCTTTGGTTTCCTCATCTACATAATCGTATAAAACCCGTTCTCCATAACGTACCACATAACGCAGCAAAGCAATCTCGAATGCTTCATACGGCGAACGTTGTCTTGTCGCCACCTGAGTCTCCTCAACAGGGGCCGATGGTGGAATTTCCGGCATCTCATTGGATCCCGAGAACTCTTCTTCCGGAGGTGGCGGAAAATCCGAAGGCAACTGATCAGAAACCGGTTCGGCTGTAGCGACCGGCACTTCCTGCATCTGACCGGACGGTTCCGAAATGGAATAATCGGGCGGCAGAATCTCCGTCGTCGAACGATTCGTTACCGAAACCGCAGGCTTCTGTTCGTTTTTCGACAAGCGTTGTTTATTGACTTGGTTCAAGACGACCTGTTCGTCAATCTCCATCATGGCACTACACTCCCGGATATAAATCGTACGCGTTATATCATCCGGCACAATCGCAATGGTCCGGATAATATCCCCGATCAAGGCAGCCCGTTTGACCGGATCATTCCCGGCATCGGCCAGTAACAACTTCGTTTTGAAGCGGATAAAATCGGTTTCGTGCTGACGGATAAATTCAGTAAACTCGGTCGCGCTGTGCGAACGGGCAAATGAGTCGGGATCTTCTCCGTCGGGCAACAAAACGACTTTCACGTTCATGCCTTCGTCGAGCAACAAATCAATACCACGAATGGCCGCTTTAATCCCGGCGGCATCACCATCATATAACACCGTAATATTATTGGTAAAACGATGAATCAGACGAATCTGTCCGTGAGTCAAGGCCGTTCCCGACGAGGCCACCACATTTTCGACGCCCGACTGATGCATGGAAATCACATCCGTATAACCTTCCACCAGATAACAGCGGTCGGCTTTCACAATGGCCTGCTTGGCAAAATAAATACCATACAGTTCATTACTCTTATGATAAATCGGACTTTCAGGAGAATTGACATACTTGGCTGTTTTCTCATCCTTCTTTAAAACACGTCCGCCAAAGGCAACGACTTTTCCACTCAACGAATGGACCGGAAAGATAACACGTCCACGGAAACGGTCATTTACATTCCCGTTCTCATAAGCAATCACGAGTCCGGTTTTCTCCAAGTATTCTTTCTTATACCCTTTCCGCAAAGCTTGCTGATACAAAGCATCCCGCTGGTCCAGACTATATCCCAACTGAAACTTCCGAATTGTATCTTCTCGGAAACCACGTTCAATGAAATACCGCATCCCGACAGTCTTCCCTTCCACATGCTCATGCAGCATCTGTGAAAAGTACTGTTGTGCCCAGGCATTCACGATAAACATACTTTCCCGGTCACTACGGACTCGTTTCTCTTCGTCACTCAGTTCTCGTTCAACTATTTCTATATTATACTTCTTGGCCAAAAAGCGAAGTGCGTCAAAATATCCGATCTGTTCATGCTTCATAATGAAATGAACAGCCGTTCCGCCTTCACCACAGGCAAAACATTTACAGATATTTTTGGCAGGAGAAACATAAAACGACGGAGACTTATCGTCGTGGAAAGGACAAAGCCCTACATAATTGACTCCTCTCTTCCGAAGTGTAACGAATTCAGAAACGACATCCACGATATTCGCGGCATCCAATATTCGGTCTATAGTAGGTTGATCTATCATCTTTATCTGTTTCCTTATTTTATAGACAAATGTACGACATTATTTGACAAAGAAACCTTTTTAATATTACTTTTGTCGAAACTATAAACATACAAACATAAACAACGCATAAACTCAACTTCTATGAATAAGTTATTACTCTTACTGATCGGACTTGTCGGCCACTTGTTTTTCCCAACAAATTTAATGGCCCAATCAGAAACAAACAGCTTTACGCTTCCAGTCATTCCGGATACACTTCAGACAGTTGAGTCGCGTTCTTCCTATCTGGTAGCGCACTATTGGGATCGTTTCTCGTTTGCCGACAGTCTGCAATTCATGAACCAGCCGGAAGTTGTCGAGCAGGCTTTGGTGGATTATGTAGATCTTTTCCGCCTGGTTCCGGCAGCAGAAGCCGAAAACTCGTTGTCGACTCTGATGGATAAGGCATCCGTCACCCTCAATGGATTCTTATTCTTTTACAATACCCTGGAGAAATATCTTTATGATGCTACTTCGCCGATGCGAAACGAGGCACTTTTTATTCCGGTTCTCCAGAAGATGATGGCATCAGACAAACTAAATGACGACGACAAACTGCGGCCCGCCATGTTATTGAAGTCGGTAAGCAAAAACAAAGTGGGCAGTACGGCAGCAGACTTCAGTTATACAAAATCTGACGGCAGCCAGCACCGGCTTTCCGAACTGCAGACTCCACTTATCCTGCTTCTTTTCTTCGATCCGGAATGCGACGATTGCCACCAAGTCATCCTACGTCTGGAGAAAATGACGCAGCTAAATCAGCAAATCTCGGATAAGCAATTAACCATCCTGGCCATTTATCCGGGAGAAAACAAACGCTTATGGCAAACCATGGCACAACAGATGCAGCCGTCGTGGGAAATAGGAATGGACGAATCACAGGCAATCTACGGAAAAGAGCTGTATGATATTCTCGGTTTCCCGTCCATGTATCTGTTAGATCAAGATAAAACAGTCATACTCAAAGACTGCAGTCTGACTGCATTGGAAGAATACTTCGAGACCGACGCAAATACACATAAATAGGTATTGCAAAACAACGTAGGTCTTTCTACTTTTGCTTGGGTTAGAAACGAATATATACAATTAAACAAACGAGAAATGGCAAACCATCACGAACATTCACATCATCACGAGCACCACATAGTGCCGGCTTCGTTGAACAAAATATTCATCTTCTGCATCGCGCTCAACTTGTTGTTCGTCGTTATCGAAGCAGGTGTCGGATTTATCTACAATTCATTGGGCTTACTTTCCGATGCAGGCCACAACCTAAGCGATGTATTCAGTCTGTTGCTGGCACTCGTAGCGTTTCGGATGGCAAAACTCCATGCCACCCATCATTTTACCTATGGATACAAGAAAGCTACAATTCTGATTTCGCTGGTCAATGCCGTGATTCTGCTGGTTGCCGTAGGTGCCATTCTGATTGAAAGTATTTATAAACTGAAACATCCCGTACCGGTATCGGGCCAAGCCATCAGCTGGACAGCCGGTATCGGTATTCTCATCAACGGACTGACAACTTGGCTATTGATGCGAGACCGGAAGAAAGATTTGAACGTACAAGGAGCATTTCTCCACATGATGATGGATACACTCGTTTCCGTAGGAGTTGTTATCTCAGGTATCCTGATCAGTTACACGGGTTGGAACTGGATTGATTCAATCATCAGTCTGCTCATTGCCGCAGTCATCCTGTTTTCTACCTTCGGATTATTGAAAGAAAGTCTGTTTCTCTCCATCGATGCCGTTCCATCGTCGGTACATCTGGAAAACATTCAGCAGGAAATCGAAGCCCTTCCTCAAGTAAAAAGCTGGCATCACCTGCATATCTGGGGAATCAGCACTACCGAGAATGCCGCCACAGTCCATATTGTTTTGAACAATATTGCAGAAATGGAAACGGTCAAACCCCGCATCAAGCAGATCTTCCGCTCTGCCGGAATCTCACACAGCACCATTGAGTTCGAATCGGCCTCCTGCCAGTGCCATGAACAGGAATGCTCGTAATTCAATTCTTTCTATATGACCTCTTGATCATAAACCCGTGACTTTCTAATACGAATCTCGTTACTTTTTAATTGTTTGACAGTAGTCGTAAAGCTTTTCCATATATGTGGTAAAGCTTTTTGACCTATATGAAAAAGCTTTACCACATCTGTCAAATAATCACTTTCTAACGAGAATCGAATTAATTTCTAATGAGAATTGAATTAATTTCTAACGACAATCTATTTCTGTTGCCCGTCTTTTCCATCTAAACCTGATACCAATCCCGGTTCGCGCACCTCAGTTCCTTTGGCACGCGTCAGGTTATCGCCCAATTCCTTACGCTTTTCGTTGGCGATCTTCATTAACTTGGCAGCCCGCTCCGGATACTGATGCAACACATTGTAACGTTCTCCAGGATCACGTCGCAAATCATACAGTTCGCTGGCACGCAGTTCGACAGTTGCCAGGTTACCGGGTTTTCCGTCGTTGCCCGGAGCATAAGCTCCGTAGGTTACGTATTTATGCGGAAAGACCAGTTTAAATTCACCGTCGGTTACCGCTTCCAAATCATTCCGATTATAATAATATACAAACGATTCCCGCGAATTGGCCTGTTCATCGCCTTCAATCAAAGGCAGAATACTGACGCCATCAATCTTTCTGGGAGGTAACGGAGCTTCGGCAAGCTCGGCAAAAGTAGGAAGCAAATCAATGTTGGAAGCCAACTTATTACAAATCGTTCCGGCCTGCGTATGTCCTTTCCAATACATAATACAAGGAATCCGGTTTCCGCCGTCGAAGGTTGTAGCTTTTGCTTCCCGTAATCCGCCAGCCGAACCAGCATGATTTCCATAATTCGCCCATGGACCATTGTCGGAAGTAATCACAATCAGCGTCTGTTCTTCCAAACCCAACTCCTTCACCGTCTTCCAGACTTCTCCGATACTCCAGTCTATTCATCCGGATGAATCCCATAATTTGAGTCAGGACCGGGAGCACCGGAAAAGCCAATACGGTTCGGATAGCAACCCGTCAGCAATCCGGCCCGCGAAACTCCACTGATAGGCTGGGCAGCCAGGAAATGCGTAAAGCGAACTCCCTGCGCCGCCAATAAGTCGATTTGCGGTGTCTTGTAACCATAAGCGCCGTTACAAGAAAAGTCACCGTATCCCACATCATCCAGATTCACCAAAATAATATTCGTATAATCCGCTGCAAAAGTCGGAACCATTCCAACACTAAGCAACGAGCCTAAAAGCCATTTCCTATTCATGATATATGAGCCCACTTTAAAAAGTAAGGCTTGTTTTAGATGTATTACTGTCCGCTAAACGTGTTTAAGTTCCTTTTTTGATTGGATTTACCGCTTGACAAGCCCCTCAATCAAATAATTTGTCGGCTGTCCGCTAAAAATAGCTTCCGTGCGAATAGCTTTTTCTCTATGAAATTGCCCTATTTGCCTCTTTGCTGCACTTGTGTGCCCTTTTGGCTTCAAAATAGAGCTGTTATACGTTTAGCTCATCGGCTGTCCGAGAAAAACAAAAGTCGAAATGCCACTTTTAAGTTTTAGCGGACACCAATATTTTAGATGTTTATTTATCACTAAAATAATCTCTGGTTAATGCTGTTATCTGGAATTATTTTCGTATCTTTAAGCTATCAATCAAAGAGAAAGACGATGTTTAAAAAGACAGATCCGAATCCACAGTTGGACATGTTCACGGCTCCTTCGATGCAGTTGGGTAGTCGTGCCTCAAAGAAGTATTCTGACCCCAATGCATGGCATAACCAATTCTATAGTCTTGTAACGACCAAGATTGACGAGGGCATCTTCAAGCCACTGTTCCCAGAAGGCAAGAAGAGCGGCCGTCCTAATGCTTCAATCCGCACACACGTAGCAATGTCGGTTTTGAAGGAAGGATTCGGTTGCAGTGACGAGGATCTGTTTGAGAAGTGCGAGTTTGACCTTCTTACAAGAAAGGCCCTCGGCTTGGAACTTCTGACGGATGTGACTCCATCAATAGATACCTATTATCTGTTTCGCCGCCGCATCTGCGAATATCAGGAAAGAACTGGCATTGGTCTGATGCAGCTCTGCTTCGAGCAGCTTACCGGCAATCAGATACGTCTTCTCAAGATATCAGGCAAGTGCGTCCGTATGGACAGTAAACTTATCGGCAGCAATATCGCTCGCCAGTCTCGCTATGAACTGATACATACAACTCTGGTCAAGTTCCTCAAGACATGCACGCTTACCCATCTCTCCCCAGAGCAGGAAGAACGGGCAAAGGAATACTTGAAAGAGGATTCCTCCAAGACTATTTATCGCTCTGACTCTGATACGCTTCAGAGCAATCTTGCCAGAATTGGTAATTTCATCATGGAGATGCTGGCAGCTTTTCCAGCCACTTCTCCTGCATATGATCTTCTTCAACGTCTGTTTGATGAACAGTATGTCGTAAAGGACGGAAAGGCTGTTCTTCGAGACAAGAAGGAGGTAAAGGCTGACAGTCTTCAGAATCCTAACGATCCAGATGCGACCTATCGTAGCAAGAACGACCAGAAAGTGCAAGGCTATGTAACCAACCTCACAGAATCTGTAGAGGAAGGCAAGCCCAGCATCATCACTTCCGTTCAGGTGGAAACAGCTGTATTTGCAGACTGCCATTTTCTTCAAGAGGCGGTGAAAAACAGTGAACGTGTCACGAATTCTACAATTGAAGAGCTGTATGCTGATGGTGCCTATCAAAGTCCCGACAATCGAGAGTTTGCGAAGAACCACAATGCCATGCAGCTCAAGACTGGCAAGATGCAAGGTGGATGCAGATGGGAACTGATACCTCATGACGAAGATGGTCTTACTGTCCGGGAGATTGCCACGGGCAATACCTACGAAGCCGTCAAAGCCGTCACAAAGCAAGGCAACAGAAAGCGATGGAGAATCCCATGGAACAACAAAACTGGTTGGCGATACTTTGAAGACAAAGACATCAAAGCCTATCAGCTAAGGAAGCAGATAGAAAGCCTTCCTTTGGAGGAACAGCATAAACGGAATAACGTAGAAGCTGCCATGTTCCAATACAGTCTTCATACACGTAATGGCAAGACCCGATATAGGGGCTTGCTCAAACATCGTATGCATGCATATAGCAGATGTATGTGGATGAACCTCAGAAGGATGGTAATATTCCAGATTTCAACATTTCAAAGATCGATATTTGCCCTTTTCGGGCCTATCAGAGAAACTTTCGGCTATTTCATGGCTATTTTTCGAAAGATGTTCACCAGCGGAGCCGATTGCTATGTTTCACTCAGAATGACCACACTGGTCAGGCTGAATTCAAAATATGTCCCTTTTTAAAGTGGGCTCATATATAGATTTTACAAAAGATTTTACTTCGATTATAACTGAGTCAACTCACCCGTAACGGAATTCATAATAAAACCGCGCACTACTATGTCGGAAGGAATCAACGGATGATGTTGTACCAGCTCAACAGATTCGTGAACAGCCTTCTCGGTATCGTCGAAACCGCTCAACCACGATTCGAAATCGATCCCGCAATAACGCATCATATCAATATGATCTTTCGAAATACCACGTTCCATCATGTGATGAATCATCATATCACTGTCCATATGCTGAACACCGCAATCTGTATGACCAATAATCATAATTTCAGTCACACCCAATTCATAAATCGCTACCAGCAAACTACGGATTACACTATCAAAAGACTGAGAAATTGTTCCTCCTGCATTCTTGATGATCTTCACATCACCATTCTTCAAGCCCAAAGCTGCAGGCAAAAGTTCTGTCAACCGTGTGTCCATACACGAAACAATGGCTATTTTCTTATCCGGATATTTATTGGTTATATACTTCTCATACCCTTTGCGTTCAACAAATTCCCGATTATACTTCAAAATATCTTCTAACATGGATTTTTCGTCTGTTTGATTCAACAATATAAATGAGGTAAAAAAGCGTTCAAATTTACAGAGATTTTACTTGGCTTGTTTCTCTTTTATACTAAGACATTTTAATAAGCCTATTTTTTGCCTTATATCAAGAAAAACTTTTTACACTAAAAAAAACGCGAAACACATATACAACATATCAAATTAGACAGTACTTTTGTGTCGTAAAACATAGCCGTTTAGCACAAAGAAGAAGTTAGAAAAGGTTCTTTCATAACAACAATGAAGCGTCATTGTTAAGAAAACAAGTTCGGACTACTTTAGTACACTAAAGAAATTCAGGACTTTGTAAATGGCAAAAGATTGTTTAGGTAAACGAGAGAAAGAAGATTCGAATAAGGTTTTTAAGAGGTAGGTTTTCGATTTTAGATTGGTTGATTCGTTGATGTATTTTTTAGGTTTTTATTTTGACAGAATCTTCTTTAGAAACGTCAAAAGGTTGATTTAAAAGTAAAAGTATGAAAAGGTTGGTTTCTAAATGGATGAAACTCTCTTCCAATTGCTTGACTTTGATCGGTAAATTGGAACTGATGAAATGGGGATATGGTAATTATTAATCATATCCCTTTTTTGTTATATATTGTCTTCCCTTCTTGATTTAAGTTTTCCTATCTTTTGATCCATACATCCTGATAAAGGAAATACATTAACAATGCTCCAACCTTCATTTTTGATAAATCTTCTATCAAATTTATAAAGTCGGATTGTCTTATTTTCCATTTCTTTGTATAGAATCATCTAACAACATACTCAAATGAAAAAATTTTCTCTGCTTATCGGTTGGCTGCTTTATGCGTGTATCTGCCAGGCAGCTTCATTAAAAGTGTTCCATCTGACATGCGAACATATTCAAAATCCATTGGGAATCGACCAGCAACAACCTTTGTTAAGCTGGAAGTTGGAGTCAGACGAACGAAATCAATATCAGTCTGCTTATGAGATTCTGGTTTCGACCGACCAGGAAAAGTTGGAAAAATGGAAAGCTGATGTCTGGAACAGTGGACGGATAAAAAGTGATGAAACCTTATTGATTCCCTATGCCGGGAAAAAACTGAAATCATTTACCCGTTACTATTGGAAAGTAAGGGTTTACAACCAACAAGGAGAAGCATCTGATTGGAGCGAAACGGCCTGGTGGGAAACAGCCATGTTAAAAGCCGACGATTGGAAAGCATCGTGGATCTATGATGGAAGTCAGGCTCCTTCTGATCCGAATGACTTCTATAAAGACAAGCCGGCTCCCCTATTCCGAAAAACCTTCCAAGCAAAAGAAGATATTCAATCAGCTCGCTTGTACATAGCCGGTATCGGATATTATGAAGCTAGCCTGAACGGTCAACGAATCGGTGACAGAAGACTTGATCCCGGATGGACGAATTATGACAAAGAAATCCTATACAGTACGTATGATATTACCGAGATGCTCCAAACCGGTAAGAATTGTCTGGGCGTCGTTTTAGGTAATGGCTTTTATAATCCAATTCCTATGCCGATATTCAAGAATCTGCGAGAATACCTGACCATCGGACAACCTTGTTTGAAAGCCCAACTATTGATCACCTACAAAAACGGGAAACAAGAATGGATTTATTCGGATTCCAGCTGGACCTTCGCCGATAGTCCTATTCTACGTAATAATGTCTATCTGGGAGAAAAATATGACACCCGCAAAGAAATCAAAGATTGGGACAAACCAACGTTCAATGCTTCATCTTGGAAACAGGCGATTCCAATTCCAACACCTCCGCAAGGAAAACTGACCGCTCAAATGCAACCACCCATACGTATCCGTGAAATAATACGCCCAACGCGTATGACGGAAACACGCCAAGGTGAATTTGTCTTCGATCTTGGACAAAATATGGCAGGCGTTGCCCGTATTAAAGTAAAAGGACCGAAAGGAACACGTATTACCATCCGTTACGGAGAAGATGTCTATTCAGACGGAAGCCACAACGTGATGACATCCGTTGCCGGCCAACATAAAACCGTTTGGAACGCGAACCAAGAATCAGCAGGAGCTCCACCAACAGCATGGCAGGAAGATACCTATATATTAAAAGGTGAAGGAGAGGAAATCTGGATGCCTCAATTCACATTCCATGGATTCCGATACATCGAAGTCACAGGCTGGCCGGGCAGACCTACATTAGATAATATTGAAGGAATCCGATTAAGTACAGACCTGAAAGCCACGGGAGAGTTTTCATCATCAAACGAATTGCTCAATCGCTTACACCGCGCTTTAGATTATACATTTCTCAGCAATGTATTCAGTGTAGAATCAGATTGTCCGGCTCGAGAAAAGTTTGGATACGGAGGTGACATTGTAGGTGTTTCACGTACTTTCTGTTATTTCTATGACATGCATAATTTCTATGCCAAAGCAATCCGGGACTTTGCCAACGATCAGCGTCCTTTAGGCGGATTTACAGAAACAGCACCTTATAATGGGATAGCCGATCAAGGTTTGGGAGACGGTTCGGGTCCGATTGGTTGGCAACTGGCATTTGCATTCCTGCAAAAACAGCTTTACGAATATTATGGTGATAAACGAATTATTGAGAATTATTATCCTCAACTCAAAAAGCAAGTGAATTTCCTTGCCTCAAAAGCGGAGGATTATATGATTGACCGTTGTATTAATGACCACGAAAGTCTGGACCAACGTATTCCAGCGTTATTTGCCACTGCGCACTTTTATCATCATGTTCTTTTGATAACGGAATTTGCCCAACTCACAAACCGGAAGGCTGATCAGCAACAATATGAATCACTTGCTCAAAAAATCAAAGCGGCATTCATCCAAAAGTTTGTTCAAACTGGTACAGGAAAGATTGGTAACGGAACACCTGCAGAACAGGCCTTCGGTTTATACTACGGACTTATTCCTGAAGAGATAAAAACAAAAGTAATCCAACAATTAGTTCAGGCGATTTCCGACCGGAACAACCACATTACCTCAGGTATTTTCGGTACCCCGATCGTACTTACCATCTTAAGTGATCTGAACTTAAATGACATCGCCTATCAGATGGCTACACAAACAGATTTTCCAGGCTGGGGTCATATGTTATCTTCAGGCGCAACAACCTTATGGGAAACATGGAAATATTCAGACAATGTCTTTTCCCATAATCATCCGATGTTCGGTAGTGTCGGAGAATGGATGTATCAATCGCTGGCAGGAATCAAAGCCTTGTCACCCGGATTTAAACAAATATGTATCCATCCTCAGGCGAGCGGCGATCTACAATGGGTAAATAGTAGCTATGAATCATCACGCGGAAAAATCACCTGTCAATGGAAAAAAGAAAATGGAATCTATACGCTTCAAGTACATATTCCAGCCAATACGAAAGCTCAGGTGTTCATTCCCAATAAATCTCAATTAATAAAAGAAAGCGGGGAAAGTATCGCTTCCTCTTCCCTCATACAAATCATACGGGAAGAATCGGACCACTGTTGGCTAGAAATTCCCTCCGGAAGCTATCAGTTCAGTTGTCCGATTCCACAAAAGGACTAATCAAGCATTCAGGATTTGCCAGAACCGTTCGGGAAGATAAATATTCCCGACGGGAACGGCATCTTGAAACAAAGGAGCAATTTCCGCAGGTTTAAAACCAGCAATACCACAACCTATCTCAGTTACCAGAAAGATATATTCAGGATGAGCTTTGGCAAAAGCGATGAATTCATCTACATACGGACGAATCGCTTCTACTCCACCATGCATTGTTGGAATACCATAAGTCTGACCTTGCAAGCCTGCACCTTGTCCCCAGACAGCACCCCACTTCCGATATGCCAACAATGCGGCACCACCGCCGTGTTGTCCTTCCAGATTACTGCCAAATACAAAGATTTCATTTGGTTTCAGTTCCTGAATCCAATTACTTGTTATGCGTTGAGTATCCATATATTTAAGTTTATAAGTTTTGAGTTTCCACACTTTTAGCTTCACCCATGACTGTCTAGGATCAAACTTTCCTGTAACAAAAAAGTATGTTACAAATATAGCCATTCAAGGCATACCATTTGTAACATACTCTGAAAAAGATTCAACAGTCGTACCTGACAACTGCCTTATCTGATTTATAAATTACGAATCCAAATATTCCGATAAGCAACAGGAACACCATGATCTTGCAACAAAAGAGGCAAACGTCCGTGAGGCTTGTATGTTGGGAAACCAACATACGGTGTATTTCCTTTCAGAATAAAATTATTTTGGATCAGAATACCGTTCAACACCACTGTAACCATAGCCGGAGATTCCATCTTTCCATCTGTTCCAAAACGAGGAGCTTTCCAATAGATGTCATATACCTGCCACTTTTCGGTTCCAGTAAATGCATTGGCAGCAGGAGCCTGCTGTTTATAAATACTTCCAACCATACCATTTACGTATGTTGGGTTATCTTCTCCATCCAGCACTTGTACTTCATAAATACTCTGCAAGAAGATACCACTGTTACCTTTCATCTGTAAAGTATTATTTGGACCTGGTTTCGGAGTTTTAAATTCAATATGCAACTGGCAATCGCCAAAATATTCTTTTGTCTGAATAGTTCCGGTTCCAGGAACGACAACCATGGCACCATCCTCTACTTTCCATTTGGCATCCACTTTCTTTCCATCTTCCAATGAAACCCATTTAGACAAATCTTTTCCATCAAACAAAACGATGGCATCTGATGGCGGATTACCAGGTTTGTCTCCAGGTTGAACTTTAGGAGGCTGCGGAGAATACCATTCTGTACATTCCGGAGCGACATGTCCTCCTTCTTGTGCGCTTACACTGGTAAAAGCACACACCAAACTGATTAACATAAGTACTTTTTTCATACAATAAAATATTTAGTTAGCAATAAATTAAATAATAAATTCTGTTTTTATAAGGCATTTTCCATTGAATCTGATAACAAAATAATACAAAACTTTCGAAACAGCCAAATATTTTCTACATGATTGTTTTTTTACTTTTTCTTCTTTTTCCCCTTCAAGCGTAATTTCTCTGCTAAAAGTGAATGTCTTTCTGACATATCCTCATCGCCTGCCAAATGAAATAAATCAGCCAGATATTCATGTGTTGCAATATGTTCCGGCTTTACTTGAGAGGCTTTAATAAAATCGGCTAAAGCTTCTTCATAATTTCCCTGAAGGTAAAATGTTTTTCCCCGGTTATAGCGAGCCTTGAATGACTGCGAATCCAAAGTTACCGCCTTATTGAAGCAGACCAATGCTTCATAGTTGTCACCCATATCGAATAATGTCACTCCTTTCCGTACCCAAGCATCCACATAATTCGGATTCATCTTCAGAGCTTTGTCAAAGCATCGGAGACCTGCTTCCAAATCATGAGCCTTGGTGACACATTCATTACCCATCAGATAATATTCATGAGCATATTCTTTCATGACAGTTCGCATCTCATGCAATTCTTCTTGTAAAGCTTTGATTTTCTCCTTTTGGTTCACCAGCCGTTGAAGCTTCAGACGGATCAAACGCTGCACGGAAGGATTCTCCATTTCATTCCGTTTCTTGACAGCTGAAGCAAATGCATTGACAGCCTCTGCCATATTTTGCTTATCAAAGTTCTGGGCAGCTTTGACATAAAGCATTTCAGCCTCACTTTCCTGCAAACTTTGCTCAATAAGTCGCCTATCGTTAAACTGACGGCTAAAATCAACAATCTCTTTTCTAATAAATACATTTCGTAAAACAATAGGAGACTTCAGCACCAAACCTTCCAATGAGGTACAACGGCTTAAAGCCACATAGGTTTGTCCACCGGCAAAAACGCCTCCACTTAAATCCACCACGACACGGCTAAAAGTCAACCCTTGGCTTTTATGTACCGTTATTGCCCAAGCCAAACGAATTGGAAGTTGTTCAAACGTACCAATAATTTCCTCTTCGATCCGTTTCTCTTCCTCATTATATTTATACTTACAATTCTCCCACGAAGAACGTTCTACCAAATATTCTTTTCCATTCTCCAACAGAACATATACATTACCATCTTCATCAATACCTGAAACCATGCCAATCGTTCCATTCACCCAACGCCGATCCCGATCATTTTCAATAAAAATCACCTGTGCCTGTTCTTTAATGGATAAATTCAAGGCTGTAGGCAATGAAGATTCAGGAAAATCACCATTGATCACTCCTTTCGAGACAAATTCTTCACCCGGTAATTCTTCCAGTTTCCGTTCATTGATATAATCTACCTGATCCCGACGTGTCGCCAACGTGATATACATATCTTCGTTCTTCGGCTCAAATTGAGGGAAGCAACGTCCATTCAACACATTCAAATCCGGCTGTCTGACTACATTCGTACGGATCTTATCCAAGATATCAATGAATACAGGATCTCTTTGACGATAAACCTTTTGTAATTCAATCGGGACTAAATGAATTTCCTGAAATACACGTGCCGAAAAGAAAAAAGGATTCGGATAGAAAAGATTTAAGATTTCCCGCTGATCAGACGGAACAACAGGCTCTAACTGGAAAACATCTCCGACAAAAAGCAATTGTTTTCCACCAAAGGGTAAACGCATATTACCCGAATAAACCCGCAGAATCCGATCGACACAATCAATGATATCAGCTCTTACCATCGAGATCTCATCGATGATTACCAATTCAACCTCTTCGAGAATCTTCCGACGTTCCTTATTATATTTAAAGAAGTCAAAGATACGCCCATTCTTCAAACTCAAGTCCGGATCATCAGGAAGCATGGGACGAAAAGGTAATTTAAAGAACGAATGCAAAGTCATCCCTCCGGCATTGATGGCAGCAATTCCGGTTGGAGCCAGCACTACATACTTTTTCTTTGTGTGCTGACAAATATATTTCAGGAAAGTAGATTTACCCGTCCCTGCCTTTCCTGTCAAGAAAACAGACTGACGGGTAAAAGAAATCAATTGAAGTGCTTCCTGAAATTCTTTATTGTTTGTGTCGATTGTAAACTCCACGCGATTCTATTTTGAGCAAGCCAAGAATGAGCAACGCTTTATTTCACTACTTTCTGTAAAGCCTCTTGCACCAGTTTTTCCATCACTTTGTAACCTTCCAGAGTTGGATGCACACCGTCTTTCGAATACTTTTCCGGTAAACCATCTCGTTCATCCTTCATCGCAGAATGATAATCAACATAAAGAATATCATGAGCATCAGCATAAGTTTTCACTTTTTTATTAAAAGCTTTAATATCCTCTGCCGGTTTCAATTCTGGCCTCCAACCAAATTGATAAGCCGGCAACGTAGAACATAATATCACCTTGATACCATTGGCTTGTGCCAACTGAACCATGGAAACTACATTATCAAATGTTTGTTCTGGAGTCACGGCATAATCATTGTGGGCCAAGTCATTGGTTCCAGCCAAGATAACAACAGCCTGAGGTTTCAGATTAATCACATCCTGACGAAAACGCATCAACATTTGAGCAGATACTTGTCCACCTATTCCACGTCCTACATATCCATTCTTAGTAAAGAAGTCCGGATCAGCAGCAGGCCAGCCATCTGTTATCGAATTACCCATAAAGACGGCTTTTACGGGTTGCTGAACAGCAGCATTAGCCTCTTTATATCTTCCGAAATTAGCCCAATCTTTCAAAGGTTCTTGAGCAACTACTTGCATAAAGCCTGCCAAACACAAGGCAGCAATAAATAGATGTTTCATGATGTTCTATTTTAAAGAAAACTTTGTCAACTGATTTAATATATCTCTTTGGCTACCCGACGTACACTTTCAGAAGCCATCATGGTATAGAAATGCAAACTGGGAACACCATGTGCAATCAAATCCTTGCACTGTTGGATACACCATTCTACACCAACTTCCTTAGCCTCATCGTCTGTTTTACATTTACGTAATTCGGCAGCAAAAGGTTCCGGAATATCAGAACGGAACACACGTGGTAACACCGTCAGCTGATTGCGGAATACAATAGGTTTGATCCCTGGAATAATTGGTACGTTTATGCCTTCTTTCCGACAACGATCCTCAAAAGCATAGAACTTTTCGTTATCGAAGAACATCTGAGTTACCAAATAACTGGCTCCGTTCTTCACTTTTTCCTTCAAATAATAAATGTCGGAATCCATATTAGGTGCTTCCTCATGTTTTTCCGGATAACAAGCCATGCCATACGAAAATGGTGTATCAATACCTTCAATCCGTGAACCGTCTAATGCAAATCCTTCATTAAAGCGGTTTACCTGTTGCTGCAAATCGGTAGCATGCTCATGATACTGTTCCGGATGTTGTTCTACTTCGAGTGTCTTGATATCACCACGCAAAAGCAACAAATTATGTACACCCAAGAAATTCAAATCAATCAAGGCATACTCAGTTTCATCCTTTGTGAAACCCTTACAAATAATGTGAGGTACTGCCGGAATACCGTATTTATTCTGAATAGCTGAAGCAATGGCTACCGAACCCGGACGTTTACGGATATTCACCTTCCGTAGACTTCCATCTGGCTGAGGCTTATAAATGTATTCACTATGATGTGAAGTGATATTAATATACTTCGGATCAAACTCACGAAGCTTATCAATAACCTGATAAACCTTTTGGATACTATTACCCTTCAAAGGAGGCAGTATTTCAAAGGTAAAAGCTGTCCCTTGATGATTATTAATCAAATCTACTACGTTCATCTTCTCTTTTTTTCCCACAAAAATACGAATTTGTATCAGTTTTTAGTTACATCGTAAAACAAATTCCCATAAAATGCCCTAAGACTTAAAAAACGTAAGCGAAAAAGAACAATTTATACTATTTAATAATACCTTTGCAACAAAATCAAATACTAAGAAATCATGGAAAATTTAAATTGGTCTGAATTGGGATTCGGCTATATCAAAACGGATTACAATGTCAGATGTTATTATCGAGACGGAAAATGGGGAGAACTGGAAGTTTGTTCTTCTGAAATATTGAACATCCACATGGCAGCTACTTGTCTGCATTACGGACAAGAATCATTCGAAGGATTAAAGGCTTTCCGTGGAAAAGACGGAAAGATTCGTGTATTCCGTATGGATGAAAACGCAAAACGTATGCAATCTTCCAGCCGTGGTATTAAGATGGCTGAACTTCCGGTTGAAATGTTTGAAGAAGCAATCCGCAAAGTCGTAAAACTGAACGAACGCTTTGTTCCTCCCTACGAAAGTGGTGCAGCTTTGTATATTCGCCCGTTGATGTTGGGTTTAGGTGCACAAGTAGGTGTAAAACCGGCTCCTGAATATATGTTCGTTGTATTCGTTACTCCGGTTGGTCCTTATTTCAAAGGAGGATTCCAGCCGTCTAAGGTTTGTATCTTGCGTGAATACGACCGCGCTGCTCCTAACGGAACAGGTACGATCAAAGTGGGCGGTAACTATGCAGCCAGCTTGGTAGCAGGAGAAATCGCACATTCCAAAGGATATGCCGCTGTGTTGTATCTGGACCCGAAAGAGAAGAAATATCTCGATGAATGTGGTCCGGCTAATTTCTTCGGTGTTCGGGGAAACAGTTATATTACTCCGAAATCTCACTCAATCCTGCCTTCTATCACGAACAAGAGCTTGCAACAGCTGGCAGCCGACATGGGCTTGACTGTAGAATGCCGCCCTGTTCCGTTGGAAGAAATCGCAACATTCGACGAAGCTGCTGAATGCGGTACGGCAGCCGTGATCGCTCCGATCTCACAAATTGACGACTTGGACGAGAATAAATCGTATGTTATCGCTAAAGATGGCAAACCAGGTCCTGTTTGCGAAACCTTGTATCACAAATTGCGGGCCATCCAGTATGGTGACGAACCGGACAACTACGGTTGGATTACCATCATTGAATAAGCCGATGTAAACAGTCAATATTCGGATTCATCCGAAATAAAAGCATTTATACGAAACAGAGGCACGAAGACGTTAAAACCTTCATGCCTCTGTTTTTGTATCCACCTGCAACGTTTGATGCCCCGTGCATCATTCATTTTCATTCCTTCTCTTTTCCGGAATACCCTCATAAACTTGCGGCAGCTGTTTTGATAGATCAAATCTACCCGTACACACTTGCAGCTGATGATTTGATCCATCAAATCTGCTTGCGCAACCTTGCAACGGGTGATTTGATGCACCAAATATGCTCACGCGGCCTTGCAACGGGTGATTTGATGCACCAAATATGCTCACGCAAGCTCTTACCCGTTTTTCCGTTCTGGCTTATTCCCAAGCCGGAGGTTCGACGCCCATCAAGTTCTTGACGAAAAAGTCGTGCATCTTGTGCATTTCAAACGGACCACCCAGGCTATGTGTCTTGCCCGGCAAGTAGAGCTGATCAAAATTCTTGTTTGCCTTCATCAACTCGCTTACCACCTGTAATGTAGAAGCCGGATCAACATTATCATCCAGTTCGCCATTGATCAACAGGAGTTTTCCTTTCAAGCGCCAAGCATTGTCCACATTCGATGAAGCACTATAGGATTCGTCGATCGGATAACCCATCCATTGTTCATTCCACCACACTTTATCCATCCGGTTGTCATGGCAACCACACAAAGCAACCGCAACCTTATAGAAATCATTATGGAACAGTAAGGCAGCCATTGCATTCTGCCCACCGGCCGACCAACCATAAATACCAACACGATTGATATCCATATACGGATATTTGGCTGCGGCCGCTTTAATCCAAGCGACACGATCCGGGAAACCGGCATCTTTCAGATTCTTCCAGCAGACATCATGGAAGGCTTTCGAGCGGTTGGCTGTACCCATTCCGTCAATCTTGACGACAATAAATCCCAGTTCAGCCAATCGGGAACAAAGATGATCGGTTGCCCGGAAATATTTCTCGACGTGCGAATCATGCGGCCCGGCATAAATCATCTCGACAATCGGATACGAACGGGAAGCATCGAAGGTAGAAGGACGAATGATCTTGCCCCAAATATCCGTCTTGCCATCGCGGCCTTTGGCATGGAAAACTTCCGGTAATTGCCAGCCGTATTCAACCAAGGTACTTACATCACTCTTTTCCAACGAAGCCACAACAGACCCATCCGATGTCTTGCGTAATACCGAAACATAAGGCATATCAGCCCGAGAATACGCATCTACCATATATTGATGATCAGCCGACAAAGTCACTTCATGGTTGGCAGGCTCCGGAGTCAGGTCTTTAAAGCCGGTTCCATCCAGATTGATCCGGCAAAGGTGTAAATGATATGGATCTTCTTCCTGATTAAAACCAGAAGCCCGGAAATAAATTACACCGGCTTCTTCATCGATATATTCTACATTCCGAACCACCCATTCACCTTTCGTTACCTGCCGGATAACCTTTCCATCGTTACCAAACAGATAGAGATGACGCCAGCCGTCGCGTTCCGAAATCCAAAGCATTTGCTTCCCATCCTGCAAATCATAACGGAAGCGATTGTTATAATAGAAGAAAGTAGGAACCTGTTCATCTACCAAATGGGTAATCTTTCCATCCGATGCATTCACTTCACCTACAATATACCGTTGGTGGCCACGCTGATTAAATTCGAATGTAAATGCCCGGCTATCACTTCGCCAACCGGTCAGATACAAATCAAATTGATTCTCATACAACGAAGTTTCTAAAGGGATCTGCTTCTTGGCTTCCCAATCGAACAAGACAGGGACAGAAACAGGTAGAACATCTCCCGGTTTGGCATAATTCCGCCATTGCAAGATGGGCTGCAATTGGGTAGACGGACGGGATTCCAATAACGGAATACGCCGTTCTTCCACTTCACGGGTCTTGACAGTCGCAATCTTCTTCGAGTCGGGAGACCACATAATCCGGCTTCCATAGGTATAATTCCGGATACCATCCATCGTCAGTGCCGTTACTTCCTCCTTGTTTTTCCGACTACGGACATAGAGGTTATTATCCTGAATATACGCCTCCCACAAACTATCGGGCGATGCAACCGGTTTATCACTTTGTCGCCAATAATCCCACTGGGGCTTCACTTCTTCTTTCATCAGTTCATCCACCAATGACTTATGCTTTCCTTTCAGGAAAACGGATAGACCTTGCTTATCCGCTGCTTTACTCTTCTTGCCAGTTTCGGCATCTACCAAATAAAAGACCGTCCCAGTCTTTTCCCGATTCTGATACCAAAAGAAATGCGAATTCCCCAGCCAATGAGGCTTGACTGCCGGCGAATAAACCTGGTTTTCTAACTTCAAGATTGTATCGGCCCGCTGATAATCGGCTTTTGTCACTTGAGCCTTTCCTGCTGCCCATGGGAGCAAGAGTGACAAACAACATACATACAAAATTCGTTTATTCATACATGTTTTCCTATTAGAATTACTTACAATTAAACACTTTCATACAATCGTTTTACAACAGGTACTTTCAGGATTAACAATAACATCCATGTGGGAACAAATGTACACAATACAACTGTAAATTTCGTAAAAAAAGCCGGTATACAGCGATATTGCTTCCGAAATAATGCCCGCAAAGCCACAGCGACTGTCTCCCGCGGAGACTGCATCACTCCAAATCTCCTAAGCCATTTTCTCTTCTGATCGCTTAGATGATACAAAGGCGTATCCACAGCCCCCGGGAATAAAGCCGTGACTCCTACTCCATACCGCTTAAATTCATACCAAACCGATCGGGAAAAAGACTTCAGGAAAACCTTTGTTGCCGCATAATGCGAAATCGTCGGATAAGGCATCCATGCCGTCGACGAAGAAGTGATCAAGACATATCCTTTCCGCCGTTTCAACATCTCTTCCCCGAAAAGACGGATCAGTTTGACAGGTGTCGTGCAATGCAAAGCAATAATCCGGTCCAGTCGTTCAAGCGAAGTCCGTTCCAAGGTAGAAAAAAGAAGCATACCGGCATTACTGACCAATACTTCCACTTCCAATTCCCATGAAGTTACCTGTTGGTAAATATCCTCAGCAGCTTTAGGCAACGTCAGATCCATATCGATTACCCGAACATCCACATGATTTTGCCTACGAAGCATTTCAGCAACCCGCCGATTCTCTTCCGGCTGATTACTAACTATCACAATACCATATTTCCGTTCCGCCAGCTGCCGGGCAAATTCTAAACCCATTCCCGACGATGCCCCTGTTACTACTGCGTATTTCATATTACAAATGTAGAAAAAACATTTCTAAATTATTCACCTTTTTATATTCCGTCTTTATTATTCTTGTCAAACCGATCTAATCTCAGGTCATAGTGCCATCTTGTCAACCTTTTATCTACAAAGTGACAGGACTTTACATAAACAAAGTTTTCCAAAGTTTAAAATCATTCGAGGGATTTTTAAAAGAGTCTTCAGTGGTTTAAATATACGGTCTTCTTCCTGACAATTTTTCCTTCTGGCACATCCTTTGCAGAATCATAAGTGAATCGCGAAGCTGAAAAGCAGAGAGGTTCAGAAAAGAATTTGAATAATAAACATTTAATATAGGAGGTTACAACTATGACACCGATTAGAAAGTATAACAATCAGAATTGGATTCCGAGTATTTTCAATGATTTCTTTGATAATGACTGGATGGTAAAAGCCAATGCTACCGCTCCTGCTATCAATGTTATTGAAAGCGATAAGGATTATAAAGTAGAAGTGGCTGCTCCTGGTATGACCAAAGAGGATTTCAATATTCATTTGAGCGAAGATAACGAATTGGTTATCTCTATGGAAAAGAAGAATGAGACGAAAGAAGAAGACAAAGGAAACAAAAAGTACCTGCGTCGCGAATTCTCTTATTCAAAATTCCAGCAAGCTCTTATCCTGCCGGACGATGTAGAGAAAGATAAAATCAATGCAAACGTTACAGACGGTGTATTGACGATCGAATTGCCTAAACGTACTCCGGAAGAGAAAGCTAAAATCAACCGTGTAATTGAAATTCATTAAATCTTCTTATCTAATTCAAGAGGCTGTCTCGATAACGAGATAGCCTCTTTTTTTATGTTCCAATGACTAATGAATATTCGGAGTCAACTTCTTTTATTTATAAAGAGATTTTAAGTCAACTAAACCCGTTACATGCCATAACTAAATTCGTTATATGCTAATTATTTATCGTTTCACCCGGGTGATACGATCGTCTCACCTAGGTGGTACGATCGTTCCACATAGGTGAAACGATCATTCCACAAGGGTGGAACGATAAAAAATAAACGGGATTTGGGAATAATAATTTGATCAGGACTGCATGTTTTCAGTTAACTGTCAGCATGCAACCCGGATCAATTGTTTTCAGGATTAATAAAGAAAATGGTCTTCGCAGAAATCCATGTAAGGTACATCCAAGTAGATTCCAACTTGTTTTACATAGGAAATCAAGTGCCGGAACAGCGGATCAAGATTCAGCAAATACGGATTTCCGACAAGAAACAGTTGTTCACGGGCCCGAGTCAGGGCAACATTCAGTTTGCGGTCAATCCGATCTCCTTCTTCTTCAAAGACATTTCCAGTCAGGAAATCCAGCTGATAGCGTTTCTGAATCGTGAATCCGTAAATGATAACTTCCCGTTCGCTTCCCTGATACCGTTCAACGGTATCAATCGTGATGTCATGAAGTTCTTTTAATCCCAGGCGATCCAGCTCATGACGGATCATGGCGATCTGATTCCGGTAAGGAACAATGACACCGATACTCTTTTCCAACGAAAACGGGCGACCGTTCTTCTGATATAAATGCCAAACGGCTTCTACCATCTTGGCAATCATACAGGCTTCCGGAAGATTTGTTTTCACAGACTGGGTCAAAGGTGGTTGCGGAGAGACTACAAAGGCGATCCGTTGCGTGGCCATCAGTTTTTCCAAACCGGACGGCTGGTATTCATGCCAGGACAACGGTTGCTGCTGATGCAGAAGAGGCACCGGACGAAGCCGCATCTGGTAAAAGGCCTCGTTGGGAAACGAGGAAATGGCCGGATGCATTCGTCCCTGTTTCTCCAGACAAAACGACAAACCGTTTTCTTCCTGCTGATACTTCAACAGCCGTTCAAACAGGGATAGGCGGCAATTGGTTAATCCGATTCCCTGTAACAGAGGATCTGTCACCGCCGAATCGGTTTCCGACTGCAACACAACTGCCGGCAATTGCTTATGATCGCCAATCAACACAAAACGGTCGATGGCATTTTCGTCGCCATACTTCGCACTCAACAAAGCCAACAGATGCGGTTCCAGGATTTGCGAAGCCTCATCTACAATGGCCAAAGCAAACTTCTTCAGGGTAAAGATGGAGACATTGGAACTGAGATTGGTAGTCGTTCCCACAAAAACCCGTGTAGACTGGATCTTCTTCCTTATTTCCTGAATATTCCGGCATGTTTCCATCTGCCGTTCCAGCAGATAGGGTTTGTAGGCATCATCACAAGAAAGACTCATGCCCATGCGGATGAAATCAATCTTTTCCTTCACCAGCTTACTGCAAATTTCATCGACCGCTCGGTTGGTATAAGAGACCAAGAGAACGGAAGCATCCGGTTCGCATAAAGCTTCTTTCAGGATATTGACCAGACCAAAAGAAGTCTTTCCGGTTCCCGGAGGACCAATCAACAGAAAATAATCCCGAGCTTGTTTGGCTTTTAATACCAGCTCGTTGAACTCCGGACATTCACCGTTCATGCTGTAATCGCCTATCAAACGGACAGAGCGATCGATCACCGGTTTGCGTTGCCCCAACAACAACGACCGACGGTCGGCATTGGCCACTAAAAAAGCATACATCGCCCGGAAAAGAAAACCAAATGAAGACTCCAGAAAGTCGTGTTCCACCGCCCAACGATCGTCTGCCGGCTTGTCGAACACCGCCTGATTACGCTGCAAGGCCCGCAGACGCAATACCAGATGATCCGAATAGATGGCTTCAACCTGGCAGCGATGAACGATGGTTTTGCGGGCATCCGGTTCTTTGTCTTTCGGATAAGCATACAGAATCACAACATCTCCCGTCCGAAAGTTCGGCAGGAAGTTATTTTCCTGCTCCGGAATACGCAAGGTAATCCGGTCGATTCCTTCGGCCGCTTTATGACTATTCTCCAACGAAAGGATTTCCAGGTCGCAGAAAATATCTCCGGTTTGTTTCTTCTCCTCCAGAGAGTTATTCCAAACGGTAGCGAAACCACTCCCCTCTTTTTCTGCCGTTCCCACTTTCGACAGGATGTGTTCCTTCTCAATAAAGGTAAAGAAACGGTAAAAGTAAGCCCGTTCCAAATCAGAGGCCTGCTGGATAGGTTCCAGCAAAGAGGCCAATTGCGGCTGTTGGTAACGTTTCCAGAGCGGATTATCAATCTGCCTTACATTCAAATCCTCCGGAGTCAGTCCGTCGAAAAGCGTAGCCGCACCTCCTTCACTGCACAGCAAATCCTGCTTGACCATCCGATTCCGCACTTCAATGGCTTGAAACAACAGTTCAGGGGCCGGACCTTCTTTCATCAGTCCGTCCTCATACTTAGAATACAAGAGGAAACTGGAGATTTCATCATTCCGCAAGTTATAATTATAATGTAGAAGGGCCAGATATAAAAGCATCTGCACATAGTGTTTCTCTACATGCCGGTTCGTTCCGTATTCCCGTTTGCCGGATTTCTGCTCCATCAATACCCGCATATCTTCCTGCAATAAGTCCATACGTCCTTGCAATCCCAACATTTCGCAGAAGAAAGAAGGTTCGAGGATGATCCGGTCAAGATGCAAATCACAGACCTGATTGAACTGTTTATGAATCATGTCCTCCAGGATGTGATACTGCTTTTGGGCATCAACGTGGAAAGAAGGATCCAGGTCCGGACATGTTACCAGCTTCAGAGCGTTCTCACGAAAGAAACGCTTCACACTGTCGGCATACGGAACCGGCGTATCGGGATTCTTTTCATTCACCACTTCATCCAACAACTGACTGGCAAAGTTTCCCAAGAGAATTGCCCGGCTGTTGGCTGCCGGTTTGATTTTATTCAGCAGATAAGTCAGCGGTGTACATCCATAAGCCTCAAAACAATTGGCAATGGCTGATACATCAATCAGATAATCCGGTTCAAAGATCATCAGTTCCGCCAGATAAATATCGTCCTGAACCCGATAAGGGTGAATCAGGTTCAGTTGCGCACCTTTCATCAGTAAGTCTTGCAGATAACTCCAGTCGCCAAAGTAATTGGTCTGCCGGTAACGTATCTGTATGAACTCGGTTTCCTCGGCTTCTGTCTTTCCATATATATATTCATCGTCCCACGAATCGATCAATACGCGCAAATAAGTACCCAACGGAGACGCAGATTTGACAGCATAGCGATAAGTAGCAGGCAGACAAGCAGCCAGTTCTTCCGGAATCTTTTCCTGATATAAACGGGAAACGAACTCCGATAAGGCTTTCATATCTTGCAGAAACGTTTTCTCCAATACGGCTTCGTTGGCATCATGCAAGGAACGGCAACGGGCACGCAAGGCATTGATCCGCTTATAGTCCGCTTCCTCATAGCCCAATTCCTTACACAGATAATCCATCCGGGCAAACGGACCGGAGAAATCAAACGAACAGTCGCGTGTCTTTTCTTTCAGTATTTCCAGGAAAATCCGATACAGCTCGGCATATTTCGCCCGGATATCCAGCGCTTCCTGCCGGCACAGCTCCAGTAAATCCGAATAGAAAGCATTATTCCACATAGATCATCTTTTTGGTCATTCCGCCATCGATCACGATGTTTTCGCCGTTGATAAAGTCATTTCCGTCCTGACACAGGAAGACACACAGCCGGGCAATATCTTCCGGCCGCCCGACTCTTCCTGAAGGATGTTGCAGATGATCCTGACTTGTCAGCCGGTCATAATCATGTGTCGCAATCCATCCGGGAGCAATCGAATTGACAGTAATATGCCACTCCGCCAAAGAAACAGCCAACGCATGCGTCAAGGAATAAATACCTCCTTTCGAAGCTGAATATCCTTCGGTGCCTGGTTCACTCATCAGGTAACGAGTTGAACAGAGATTGATGATACGCCCGTAAGGATTTGGGAATGTCTGTTGCTTGCGGTGCAACGCCAGATAACGGGAAGCCACGAAGACCGGACGCAGATTGATCGACAAAATCCGATCGAATTCTTCTACTGTTGTTTCTGTCAAAGGAGAAAACTCACTGATTCCGGCATTGTTGATCAAGACATCCACATCGCCCCAGCGGTCAAACAGTTGCTGCAGACAAGACTCCAAAGCCTCTTTATCACTGACATCTGTCGGAAAGAAAAGCGCACCGGTTTCCTTCGACGTTTCTTTTCCCAGCTCCGCATCGCGATCGCAAAACGCCACCCGGTAACCTTCGTTGCCAAAAGCCTTTACAATAGCTTTACCGATCCCCGAAGCTCCGCCCGTCACAAACACCCGGCGCTTGTGTCCGGCACGATTACTTACCGGTTTCTTCGGCATCGCCTTGCGGGCTTCCAACTCTTCCATTTTCCTTTCAATATAATTATCTGCCATCTTTTTCTTGATTTAAACGGATGCAAGGTACAAATAATTTACGAAACGGTAAATCTTCCCCCGATTCTACTTTTTTATTCAAATAGATAGAATCGGAACAGGCGATTCTATCTATTAAATCAAAAAAGCAGAATCGGGACGGACGAATCTATCTATTAAAATAAAAGAGTAGAATCGGACAAGTTTTCTCTATCTATTAAAATAAAGATGTAGAATCAGCCAAATTTTTTCTATCAACTAAAACAAAAAAGTAGAATCAACTGTATTTCCAGATCGTTTTATAAATAAAATATAGAACTTTGACCAAGATTTACCGCATATTGAAAAAATATATACCTTTATACATCCAAAAATAACAGACATGAAACTGATTCATACCAGCGACTGGCATTTGGGCCATACCTTATATAATTACGACCGGACAGACGAGCAACAGGCATTCCTCCAACAATTGGCGGAAATCGTGGAGCGCGAACAGCCGGATGCCCTTCTTGTAAGTGGAGATGTTTACCATTATTCATCGCCTTCGGCTTCCGTACAGAAGATGTACACCGAAGCCATGTTGGAAATTCACCGGCGATGTCCTTCAATGACTATCGTCGTAACGGCAGGCAACCACGACAGTAGTTCCAAGCTCGAAATCACCCAAAGTTTATGGGAGAGTTTCGGTTTGCACGTAATAGGTTCCATCCGGCGGGAAGAAGAAACGATTCAATGGTCGCGGCACATCATCGAAGTGACCGGGAAAGACGGTCGGCCGGTCGGCTACATTCTTCCGGTACCTCACGTTTATCCGCAGAACTTTCCGAGTCCTGATCCGGAGATGAAACGGGAAGAACGGATGCCGTACTTCTTCCAGACCTTATTGGACGAGACGAAACGAATCAACACCGCAAGTCTGCCAGTCGTACTGATGGCACATCTGGCTGTAACCGGTTCCGATACGACCGGACATACAGACCTCATCGGCGGGATGGATTACTTTCCCCTGGACCAGTTGGGAACAGGTTACGATTATCTCGCCTTAGGCCACATTCATTGCCCACAAACCCTGAAAGGAAGCGACGGACGCGCCCGTTATTGCGGAACACCTTATCCGGTAAGTTTTGATGAGACGTATCCACATTCGGTTTCGCTGGTAACCGTTGAACCCGGGAAACAACCCGAAATCCAAGACATCCGGATCGAGAATCCGTGGCCATGCCTTACCTTGCCCCCAGAACCGCTTCCGTTTGAAGAAGCCCTGCAACAGCTGAAAGACTTCCCCGACGACAAACGGGCTTATATCCGTCTCAATGTTCTGGCTGAAAATTATCTGTCGCCCGACTGTCAGGAACGCGCTTCCGAAGCAACCCGCGGAAAGGCGTGCCGGTATTGCTACATCAAACTCAACCGCCAGCAGAAGGAAACCGGCGAGGAGCAGCCTCACCTCAGTATCCAGGAACTCAAACAGCAATCGCCTTTGGAAATTGCCCGCCGCTATTATCAGGAGACAACCGGCGAAAGCATGGACGACGAACTGAGCCTTCTATTGCAGGAAGCCATGAATCAGATTCACTCATCAGCAAACGAATAGACTATGAAGCTACAACAACTCATCATAAAGAACCTGGCTTCGATCGAAGAAGCTACTATTGATTTTGAGCAAGGCCCGCTGGCCGAAGAATCCATCTTCCTGATCTGCGGAGAAACAGGCGCCGGAAAGAGCACCATTCTTGATGCCATCTGTCTGGCTCTTTACAACGATACGCCCCGAATGCAACGATCGCCGAAAGAAAAATACATGGACCTGGCTCGCTCATTCTCCAACAAGAAAGAAGAAATCAACATCGATGATGTCCGTCAGCTGATGCGTCGCAACACAGCCGAAGCATGGGTGGAACTTTCTTTTATCGGGAGCAACGAGATTCCCTACCTGGCTCGCTGGTATGTTGCCAAGGCACGAAAGAAAGTGGATGGCAACATTCAGAAAGTTGCCTGGACACTTACCAACCGGAAAACAGGTGAAGAGCTGAAGAAAGTAAAGGAAGTAGAAGACGAAATCCAGCGGTGTATCGGTTTGAACTTCGAACAATTCTGCCGGACAACCTTATTGGCACAAGGTGAATTTACCCGTTTCCTCCAAAGCCGTGAAACAGATAAGTCTGAAATCCTGGAGAAACTCACCGGGACGGATATCTATTCCCGTATCGGAATGAAAATCTATGACATTACCAAACAGAAGAAAGAAGCTTATGATCTGCAACACCAACGGATCGCCGCAACACATCTGCTCAGTGAAGAAGAAAAAGCAACTCTCCTTACTTCGTTGGAACAACTGAAGCAAGACAGCCGGCAACAGGAAACCATCGCCAAAGAGCTGAACCGGAAACATGAATGGCTCCGACAAGAACTGGAGTATCATAAAACCCGGCAGGAACATCTAATCCAGCTGGAAGCCATTGAATCCCGAATCCATTCAGATGAATATCGGGAACAAAGCCGTCTTATCCAAGAATGGGATGTAACGACGGATGCCCGAAAACTTCTCAAAGAGAACAAAGAGAGACAAGAAGAAATCACCCGGCAAATGCAGGAAGAACAGCAATATCTCCAGCAGTTCATCCGCCTTTCCGAAGGGATGTTGCAGGAAGGGGAAAAGATTCGCTCCTGGCAACAAGAAGAAAATACAATCCGGAAGTATTTGGAATCGCAGCAGCCTTTCGCCAACATGTTTGCCCAAAGTCAGACTATCCTGACGCATTTGCAGAACATTCTCAACACACAAGCCCACGAGAAAGAACGGAAAGTACAGTTGGAACAGGAAAACAATCGCTTGCCCCAACAGGAAGAAGCCTGTACCCGACAAGCCGACCTGCTGAAATCGAAAAGAGAAAAAGGAGAACAACTGGATGCTCTTCTCCAACAAATGAACCGGCAATACCAAGAGATGAATATGCCTGCCCGGCAAGCCGAATCCAAGCGATTGTCGGAACAGGAAATACAACTCACGAAAACGGTTCATGCCTTACAAGCGTTCTCTGCTGCCCAACAAGTCCTGCAAGAAGCACAAAAAGCCGAACAGGAAACAGCTGTCAAATTAGAAGGAGCGAAACAACAGCATCGTCTCTTGAAAGAAAAAGAGACATCTTGCCAAAAGGTCTTTGATGAAGCAGAGAAACTATACGAGAAACAAAAGGAATGTACCGAACAATGGGCGGCAGAAGCCCGCTCCCGCTTGCAACCCGGCGATATCTGTCCGGTATGTGGTCAGCGAATTACGGAATTACCGTCCGATGAAAACTTCCGTTCTCTATTAGAGCCGGTTCATCAACATCTGCTGGAGAAGAAAAAACAACTGGAAGAAGTTATGGCAGAAATCGCACAGAATACGGCTTATGGGAAAAGTCTTGCCACTTTGTCCCAGCAGAACCAACGGCAAACAGCCTTAGCAGAAAAGAACTGTCAGCAAGCTCAATCGGAAGCCATGCAACAGAGCAAGCTGGCCGGATATGAAGTCATCTCTTCAGATATCTTATCCGAAATACCGATAAGGCAAGACGAGATCCATCGCAAGCAAGACGACGTCAATCGGCAGATCAAGCAGGCACAAACTCTACTTGAAGCCATTTCCAAACAACAAAAGCTGAAGGATCAGCAGCAGAAAGCCATTGAACAATGTCAAAATGCATTGAATCAGGCGGAGAAAAAACGGATCGAACAGATCAATAAGATACAGACTTTACAGGAACTGATCCGAAACGATCAGGAAAGTGCGGCCCATTCTTTGCAGACAGCCCGGGAACAAATAAGCTGGCCTGAGTGGGAAACAGATTGGCATGCTTCTCCTGACGATTTCATGCTCCGGCTGAAACAGGAAGCTTCTGTTTATACCCAACAACAAAAAAGAGAGGAAGTTATCGTCAATCAACGCAACTTAGCCCAACAGGCATTGGATGAAATGAAAAGCCTGCAACAACAAATCCGGGAAGAATATCCCCTATGGGAAATCGGAATGCTTCATCCGCAACCTATCCAAGTATTGACAAAAGACTGGAGTCAGCTCTTTGCGCATGTCAAAGCCTTGCATCAGTCGCAACGTCATACCCGTGAGTTACAGGAAAAAGGTACTCAAGCTTTGCAGGACTTTCTACATCAACATCCGGAATTTACCCAGGAAAAGCTGGAACAACTAACGGCCTTTCTACCAGAACAAATCCAAAGCTGGCGGGAAGAGCAACAGAAACAGAATGAATCCCGTGTAGCTGTCCGCGCCAAACTGGAACTGGTGCTCCAGCAAATCCGGCAACATCAAGACAGCAAACCGGAACTGGAAGAAGAGGTTTCGCTGGAAAAACTGAAAGAACAATACGAGGAACAGAACCGGATTATCCAAGATTTCAACCAGCAAATCGGACAAAAACAGAACCTGTTGGATGAGAACCGTAAAAACGAAGAACGGCTACAGGGAGAAAAAGCAATCGAAGAGAAACTGAAACTCGACTACCAAAAGTGGGAACGACTACGTTTCTACTTCGGAGACCAGCAAGGAAAAACATTCCGGAACATTGCCCAAAGTTTCGTCTTAAAGGAATTGTTACATGGAGCCAACTATTATCTGAAACGACTGACCGACCGTTATGAACTGGAATGTCAAGCCGGTTCACTGACAATCCTGCTCCGTGACTTTTATCAGGGAGGAACAGCCCGTCCGGCAAGTACACTTTCCGGAGGTGAAAGTTTCCTGGTCTCGCTGGCATTAGCCTTGGGATTATCCTCGATCAGTCAGCAAAGTCTTTCGGTTAATACACTTTTCATCGACGAAGGATTTGGAACCCTTAGCGAAGGATACTTGCAGACCGTCATGGATACATTGGAAAAACTGCATCAGCTAGGTGGTAAGAAAGTAGGAATCATCAGTCACGTTTCCGGATTACGCGAACGAATCAAGGCACAGATACAAGTCCGCCGCATAGATAATTCCCGGAGTGAAATTGTCACTCTGCTGGATGAATGATTCTACCCACGAAATCTCTTTACGAAACTCACGAGAATCAAAATGGATTCTCGAGGAAGTCAAAAACGATTCTCGTGAGTTTTGTCACCCGGATCAAAAACAGTTTCGTACCTTTGTCGTCAATTTCAATACAACTGAATATGGCAAATGTATATGAAGAAAGATTAGGAACCGACCGGATGCTGCCATTGATATTCCGGATGGCTTTACCAGCCATCGCCGCTCAGTTAGTCAATCTGTTATATAGTATTGTGGACCGTATTTACATTGGTCATATACCTGAAATTGGACCCCAAGCATTGGCTGGAGTCGGAGTAACAAGTTCCATCATCATTCTAATCTCTTCTTTCTCGGCAATTGTAGGAGCTGGTGGATCTCCTTTGGCAGCCATCGCATTAGGACAAGGCGACCGGGTTCGAGCCGGGAAGATCCTTGGAAACGGATTCATTCTGCTTATCATCTTTACACTGCTTACCTCGCTCACGACATACCTGTTCATGCGCCCTTTGTTGTTCTTGACCGGAGCTTCAAAACAGACGATCGGATATGCGGTCGATTATCTTTCCGTTTACTTACTCGGTACACTCTTTGTAGAGCTCTCGGTAGGTTTGAATTGTCTTGTCTATTCTGGCATTGGGCATCTCTCCTTTCATTATGGCCAGCACAGAAAGCTTGGTCGGATTCGTATTAAACGGCAGTCTCAAATACTTCGGAGATATTTACGTCAGCGCACTGGCTATTATGCAAAGTGCCATGTTAATCGTAAGTGTCCCACTGACAGGATTTGCCCAAGGTTTTGTGCCCATAGTCAGTTACAACTACGGACACCTCAATAAGGAAAGAGTAAAATCTTGTTTCAAGATTGTCTTAATATTCATGTTCTCATTCAATCTGATTTTGATTCTCGCCATGATTCTCTTTCCGGAGATCCTGGCAACGGCCTTTACCAACGATCCGCAACTGATTGTTGTTGTTGAGCAATTCATGCCGATCTTCCTGGCTGGAATGACAATCTTTGGTCTGCAACGAGCTTGTCAGAACATGTTCGTTGCCTTAGGGCAAGCCAAAGTGTCCGTTTTTATCGCCCTACTCCGCAAGGTATTTTTACTTATACCTTTAGCATTAATTCTCCCTCATTTCATGGGAGTAACCGGCGTCTTTGCCGCCGAAGCCTTTTCGGATGCAACAGCGGCTATCTGTTGTACACTGATTTTCTCTGTACAATTTCCAAAGATTCTAAAACGGATGAAAGAGAATCTAAGCGAAGCCAACTAAATTCATTCATCATTATATAATTCACATCATCATGCAACATAAAAAAGAATTGACCTGTGTTGACTGCGGAACACAGAACTGTAAATACAAAGACCGGACTTATCCGGATTTCTGTCTTACCACCAACTTAAAAGAAGAAGATCTGCAATGGGCTCTGGAACGCTATGAAGAAGAACAGAATCATGAAATCATGGTAGCCAGTGCCGAAGTAGAATACGAAGGATACGGTAAATGGACACGCGTACAGGAAATCATGGAGTTTGCCCGAAAGATACAGGCCCATAAAATAGGTATCGCCAATTGTATCGGACTGATCCACGAGGCTCGCATTTTTGCCCGCATCCTTCGGGCAAACGGATTCGAAGTGTATTCTGTTATTTGTAAGGTAGCCGGGAAAGCCAAATCATCTATCGGCATTCCAAAATCCTGTGAATCGATTGGGGCGGCTATGTGTAACCCGATTCTTCAGGCACGACTGCTGAATGAAGCCCAAACGGACCTGAATGTAGTAATCGGCTTATGTGTCGGACACGACAGTTTATTCTACAAATATTCTGAGGCATATACAACGACGCTGATTACGAAAGACCGTGTCACGGGCAATAATCCAGCAGCTCCTCTCTATACAGCCCATTCGTATTATCGGAAGAAATTCAACCTGGACGAGCCGAAAATAAGTCGCCCGTCAGCGGAGGGCTCGAACGAAAATTTGCCCAAATAAAGCGGAAAATGTAACTTTGCCATATTTAAATCGTGTTAGAGAAGAAAAGATGAAAGTTTGTATTGCCGAAAAGCCGAGTGTGGCTCGTGAAATAGCCGAGGTATTAGGGGCTACGGAAAAGAAGAATGGATACATCGAAGGAAACGGATATCAGGTAACCTGGACATTCGGTCATTTGTGTACCCTCAAGGAACCACACGATTATACACCCGACTGGAAACGGTGGTCACTGTCTTCTCTGCCGATGGTTCCACCACGTTTCGGTATCAAACTAATCAGTAATCCAACCTACGAACAACAGTTTAAGATCATTGAAGGTCTGATGCAAAAGGCAGAAATGATCATCAACTGCGGAGATGCCGGGCAGGAAGGAGAATTGATCCAACGTTGGGTAATGCAAAAAGCCGGAGCCAAATGTCCAGTCTATCGTTTATGGATTTCTTCACTGACAGAAGAAGCCATCCGCGAAGGTTTCCAGAAACTGAAGGAACAAGCCGAGTTTAACCGGCTGTATGAAGCAGGATTGTCACGGGCTATTGGCGACTGGCTGTTAGGAATGAATGCCACCCGCCTTTATACATTACGCTACGGACAAAACAAACAGGTACTTTCTATCGGTCGTGTTCAAACACCAACGCTGGCACTCATTGTCAACCGGCAGGAAGAAATAGAGAATTTCAAGCCGGAACCTTATTGGGAGCTGAAGACAGTCTATCGGGACGTAACGTTCTCGGCTACCAAGGGTAAATTCACACAAAAGGAAGAAGGCGAGAAATTCCTTGAAACCGTACGGACATCCGACTTTACAGTGACGGATGTTTCTACGAAAAAAGGAAAAGAATATGCTCCACGCCTCTTCGACCTGACTTCTCTCCAGGTGGAATGTAACAAGAAGTATGCTTTCACGGCAGACGATACATTAAAGCTTATCCAATCGCTCTACGAAAAGAAAGTCACAACCTACCCTCGTGTAGATACCACCTTCTTAAGTGATGACATTTATCCGAAGGTGCCTAATACCTTGAATGGTTTAGTGGACTACAGCGAACTGGTGGCTCCGTTGAAAGGAATCAAGTTACCGAAAAGCAAACGAGTTTTTGATAATTCAAAAGTAACCGATCACCACGCCATTATTCCGACAGGCGTTCCGGCACGGAATTTATCAGACAACGAACGGAAGGTATATGACTTAGTGGCAAGACGTTTCATTGCGGCTTTCTATCCCGACTGTGAGATCTCCACAACAACTGTCTTGGGGAAAGTGGAAAAAGTAGAATTCAAAGTCACCGGAAAACAAATCCTGAAACCAGGCTGGCGTGTCGTTTTCGGAGCAGACCAGAAAGATCCGGATGCGGATCCGAATCAGCAGGATGAAGAGAAAGTTCTACCAGACTTTGTGATCGGAGAAAGTGGCCAGCATCAACCTCTGCTGAAAGAAACGTGGACTACACCACCCAAGCCTTATACGGAAGCGACACTCCTACGGGCTATGGAAACAGCCGGCAAGTTAGTGGATAACGACGAACTACGCGATGCTTTGAAAGAGAATGGAATTGGTCGTCCCTCTACCCGTGCCGCCATTATCGAAACCCTGTTCAAACGAAATTATATTCGTAAAGAACGCAAGAGTCTGTTCCCGACAGCCACGGGAACGGAATTGATTCATGTAATTCAAGAAGAACTACTGAAAAGTGCAGAACTAACCGGTTTATGGGAGAAGAAGCTACGGCAAATTGAGAAGGGCTCGTATGAAGCACGTACCTTTTTAGAAGAATTAAAACAGATGGTCAACCAAATCGTCATCAATGTTCTCTCTGATCAAAGCGGACGTAGCATTACCATCGAACAAAAAAAGGCAGAAGAAGAAAAGCCCAAAAAGAGTAAAGCCGCTTCTGCATCCAAGGAAGCCGGAGAAAAGAGACCTCGCAAACCGCGAAAAAAAGCTGTTCCAGCCCCTGCTGTCTGCCCTATTTGTCATAAAGGTACGTTACTTCGGGGGAAAACCGCCTATGGTTGTTCCGAGTATAAAAACGGTTGTACATTTCGTCTCGACTACGCTACCTACGGAGCCGATCTGACAGATGAACAATTGGCACAGATTGCCAATGATATCTCAAATCAATAAATTGTTTACAACCATACTCTTTCAACAACTAAAAACAAGAAATAACATTCCATCAAGATACAAAAAAGGATGAACAACAGAATTGCTCATCCTTTTTTCATTAAGTTCTATTTCCTATTATTTGATCATATCAAATCCTGTATAAGGAACCAGCGCCTTCGGAATACGGATACCTTCTTCTGTCTGGTTATTTTCCAATAAGGCAGCCACAATACGCGGTAATGCCAAAGCACTACCATTCAACGTATGGCACAACTGGATCTTTTTATCAGCATCACGGTAACGACATTTCAAGCGATTAGCCTGGTAAGTATCGAAATTGGAAACTGAGCTGACTTCCAACCAACGTTTCTGGGCTTCTGAATATACCTCAAAGTCATAACAGATAGCAGCTGTAAAGCTGATATCACCACCGCACAGACGTAAAATACGATACGGAAGTTCCAGTTTCTGTAACAGGCCTTCTACATGATCTAACATTTCCTGATGTGACTGTTTTGAATGTTCCGGTTTGTCAATACGAACCAACTCTACCTTTGAGAATTCGTGCAGACGATTCAAACCGCGTACATCCTTACCATACGAACCAGCTTCACGACGGAAACACTGTGTATAGGCACAATTCTTGATCGGTAACTGCTTTTCATCCAGGATAACATCCCGATAAATATTGGTAACCGGAACTTCGGCTGTCGGGATCAGATACAAATCATCCAGATTACAATGATACATCTGTCCTTCTTTATCCGGCAACTGACCTGTACCATAACCAGAAGCAGCATTCACAACCGTCGGCGGCATTACTTCAATATATCCTGCCTTACGAGCTTCATCCAAGAAGAAGTTGATCAAAGCGCGTTGCAACTGAGCACCTTGACCTACATATACCGGGAAACCTGCACCGGTGATCTTTACACCCAGATCAAAATCAATCAGATTGTATTTCTTTGCTAATTCCCAATGTGGCTGTGCATCTTTAGGAAGCTCTGTCTCCATACCTCCCATCTTAACGACAACATTATCTTCTGCACCGTTACCTTCAGGAACTTCATCATAAGGGATATTCGGAATTGTATAAAGCACATTCTGCATTTCTTCTGCAGCCTGATCCATTTCAGCCTGCAACGCTTTATTTCCTTCTTTAATATCTGATACTTTCTTTTTTGCAGCTTCAGCCTCTTCCTTCTTTCCTTCCTTCATCAATCCACCAATCGATTTCGAAAGTTGATTGACCTCAGCTAAGTTTTTATCTAATTGGTTCTGCGCACTTTTTCTCTTTTCATTCAGTTCGAGTACTTGTGCAATCGTCTCTTTCGCATTTTTGAAATGCTTCTTTTCCAAACCTGCAATCACCCGCTCGGTTTGCTCTGTAATCATTTTTAGAGTCAACATATCCTGTCTCTGTTTATTGTTACTTTTTTACTGGGTGCAAAGGTACATTTTAAAGCAGAATATAACAACGTTTTTTCTAATTTATCATTCTATCTCTTCACTTTACCCGGCCACCACACATCCAAGTACGCATATAATAAGGTTCACTCAGATTACTTACCATCACTCCTTTTGACGTACTGGTATGAATAAATTTGCCATTCTTCAGATAAATACCTACATGATTCGGTCTTTTCTTCCGGCCTCTTCCTGTATAGAAAAATACCAAATCGCCTTCTTTCAATTTTCCTCGACTGACTTTCTTACAATCCTTTTTCAGCATATCAGCCGACGAACGTGACAGACGTTTATGATAAACTTCCCGATACATAATGGCTACAAACCCGGAACAATCTACTCCTTTCTTTGTTTGTCCTCCCATGCGATGTGGAACACCAAGCCAACGTGCCCCTTCATTGTATAAAAAGATATTATCATATTCCGTTATCTTTACCCCATAAATACGCCCTAATTCTTTAGGACCTTTAAAGTCCGCCGGTAAAGAAACCTGCTTCATTTTCCGACTTCCGCAAGAAGACAACAGCAATAATCCTAAAATCCAAGCCCAACAGGCTGCAATAAAGTTTCTACGAGTCATTCCTTTTATCATAGATTCATTCACCATAGTCTAAATATCCATCAATCAGCAAACAAAAATAGGGATTATATCTAAATATTGAACCTTCATACTGGCCTTATGATGGCATATATTGAGAAAAAGAATACAAGGTTATATGGCTGACAATGCCGAAAGCACCAAAAAGAAATCCTTCTTTGACAAATGTTTTTTCAGGAACTTCAACGTCAGATGCAAATGGCTTTCTACAGTTCGGACAGGCATATTCAACTGTTCCGCTATTTCTTTCGTTTTTTTCCCACTCAAATAGGCCAAGAAAAAGACTTCTCTCCGGTGCTGGGGAATTTCTTTCAGCAGTTCATACAACTGCTGATAAAAATCTTTGGCATACAATTCTTCCCATGCTTCATCGTCGTTTTGTAGGAATGCAGCCTGTTCAGTCAGGTACTCCTCATATACTTCCATATCACAAGAATTATAGGAAGCATATTTCCGGAAATAATCTACGCAACGGGAATAAATACCTTGAAACAGATACGAATGGAAACTTGCACCCATAATCAAATCCTCCCGATGTTCCCAAACATAGAGAAACAGATCTTGCACCAAATCTTCAGCTACCGAATCATCCACCATCGTGGCGGCATAAGCTTTCAGGCGAGGATAATAATAACGAAACAGCGACTGAAAAGCACTGCGGTCGCTCTTCTTTAAATCGGATAATATTTGCTTCTCTATTAACATCTGCCGCACAAATTTAAAGAAATAAAATGTAAATTGTGCTTTTTCAGAAGAAAAACACACCTCCTATTTTGAATTTAACGGCTTTATCACTTCTTTTGTAACCGAAAACATTCAATTCTTTTACACATGAAAAAGTTATTTTTATGCTGTACTGCATTTTTATCATTATGGGTACAGCCTTTCTTCGCTCAGAAAGCCGTCGTTGATAAAATCATTGAAATCGGGCACCAGGATAATCAGGCCGCACATCAGTTGGATATATTGACTAACCGGTTTGGCGGACGGCCTATCGGTTCGGATGCTTATGAGAATGCCGCCGAATGGATGGTACGTGAATACAAAAAGTGGGGACTGGATGTTCGCTTGGAAGAAGCTGGCGAACTTCCTGTTGGCTTTAATCGGGGTCCGTGGTTTGGGAAATTATTAAGCCACGATCATGGAATGACTCTCCATTTTGCCACTCCTTCTTATACCTCCGGAACTAAAGGAGTACAGCGTGGTCACGTTTTGATGGAACCCCGTACCGATCAGGAGTTCGAACGTATCAAACTTAAATTGAAAGGTGCCTGGGTTTTGATTTCAGGGACAAATAACGGTTGGCCGATCGACCGAACTTCCCAGGGAGATTCCATCCGTAAGGCCATCAAACAAGAGAATAAGGATATTGACCAGAAGAATGCAGAGTTGAGAAAACGTAACTGGGAGAAAGGCGAAAACAACGAGATGCTTCCCTATAAGGAATTCCCGGCTCTTTATTACCATGAAATGATCGAAGCGGGTGTCTTGGGTTTCATCCAATCATCCGAAGTACCCATTCGTGCGCTTTATGACCGGAAGATGATTGACAGCATGACATTTGATAACTTGCCGGAAGTACCCGATATCAAACTCGACCGGCATCAGTTCGATATCATCGCCCAAATGGTAAAAGAACGGCGGGAAGATTTCTTGCTGGAGTTCGACATCCGTAACCACTTCAAACTCGGACCGATTAAATACCACAATGTAGTGGCTTCGATACGGGGAAGCAAGTATCCGGACGAACAGGTCGTTGTCTGCGGACACTTGGATGCTTTTGATACAGGTACAGGAGGCGTTGATTGCGGTACGGGTATTGCTCCAATGATGGAAGCGGCCCGCATGTTGGCCTTGTCGGGAGCGAAGCCTAAGAGGACAATCGTTTTCATTGCCTTTGCCGGAGAGGAATTCGGTTTGTTGGGATCGAAAGCTTATTGTGAGAAGCATCAGCAGGAATTGCCGAAGATTGTGAATGTGTTCAATCGTGACGGCGGACCGGAACCTCCGGTGGGAATTGCGGTCTCGCAGGCTATGTATGATAATTTCGTAGAGATCACGAAACCCATCCAAAAGGTACGGGCGGACATTCCGTTTGAAGTAACCGTGCGACCGCCTCGCAAGCGACCGAAGGTAGCAGGTGGTACCGATTCGGAGGTATTTGCAACCTATGGTGTTCCTACCTACGGATTTACTACCAAGGATGTCAAAGGGTATAATTTCAACTATGGGGAAATCTGGCATACCGAACGGGATTTGTTTACCAAGAATATCCCGGAATATCTGGAGCATACGGCAACGGTCACCGCGATCACTGTCTTAGGTGTAGCTGATCTCGACAAGCCGTTGCCTCGGGAAGGGGTCTATGAAGAGAATTGACAATGGACAATGGACAATTGAGAATTAATAAATAGGCACGGATTTCGCGGATTAACACGGTAAATATTAATTAAAACCGTGTTTTCCGTGAAATCCGTGCCTAATATTTATTGTCTGTAATTGTCAATCGTCAATTCTCAATTTTCAATTCAATAGAGGCGTACCTTGTACGTCCTGTCTCCTACCCGCACGATGTAGATGCCGGGTTGCAGGCCGTGGTATTGCTTCAGGCCTACTTGTTCTTCGTTCTTCACAACAGCACCTGCCATGCTTATGATGATGACTTGTTCGCGTTGCGGGGTCTGGACATACAAGGAACCATCCTTGGTATAGACTTTCACACCCTCGATAGATTCGATACCGGTCGGGTCTTCTTTTTCTTCCGCGCCTTCTGCCTTGATGTAGATGTGGGTCCAGATGTTATTAATCGGGTATTCGCCGGGTTGCGTGCCTTCCTTCAATTCTTCCCAACCTCCGTAGTAGCTGCGCTTGTAATAGACTTTGAAGTTATCGAAGGTATAGTTGGCCGTGTCTTTCTCGACATAAACATTGATAGAACCACCCTCGCGCACCACATTCTTGCTGGTGGTGATTTCCACGCCGTCGCAGACTTCTTCTACATAGATGTTGTAGTAGCTGATAGGATCTACGTAGTTAGGATCGCGATGACCGCACTCGGTGCAATAGCCGTTCACATAATGGTGGCCGGTGGCAGGGATGACCACATCTTCCAAATTGATTTCTGTCGTACCGGCTTCATCACTGAAATACTTACCGCACCTATCGCAATACCAATATTCCTTGTTGCCATCCTCCGTACAGGTCGGGGCTTTCGCTTCAACTTTTACGATTTTATGCCCAGCCGGGATAACGGTTTCTTCGATTGATATTTCTTTTGTTAATGCCACATCGCTATAACACTTTCCACACGCTGCACAACGCCAATATTCAATGTTGCCCGGCTCGGTACAAGTGGCATCTTTAGCGTCAATTTTTTCTACATCATGATGATAGTTCGGATTTTTATCTCCATAAGGCCTGCCACAATCTTCACAAATGGCGGGACTATGACAATTCGCAGTTCCACCCGTATGAACATGTTCCCCTATATGAATATACCGATATGCACCAAGCCAATTCATGGATGCGGCACTAAAATCCACTTTCGTATCATAAGGAGATTCCTGACCTTCTTCTCTGAAATGAATCGCCGAGGCACCGTCCCAATTAGTACCGTCCACCTTAAATTCCGCCAGCTTGCCTTCGGCAGGTGTGATAGAAAATGAAATATTTTCTTCTCCATTATACCAAGCAAATAATGAAAGACCTCCATTGGCCGTTACTTCCGATGCCGCAATGTTAAGATGTTCCGTTACAATAGCGGGAATAATATCATTCGGTTTGCTGGAGGCTCTCAGTGCTGAATTGGTTACAGTCAGAGTTCCGACCACAACCATTCCTTCATGCGTTGAGCCCTTTGCGGTTACGGTACTACCATTTATCGTCATATCGCTATCTGTGAAGATGCCTCGCATACCGCTACTTGTCGCCGTTACCTCGCTACCGTTTTCAACCATTATATCGCCAGCCGCATAAATGGCAGGATAGGCATCTTCGGATGTACCGGTAGCTTTTACAATTGAATTGTCGATTTTGATCTTGCCATTACTATTTATTGTATTGGCTGCCCCATTTGTCGTAGCCGTTACCTCACTATCCGTAATACTGATACCTTTATCTCCAACGAGTGCAAACTCATTACTTTCTACTTTTACTCGCGCATTGTTTTGCAGGGTCAAAATTCCACCATAAACCTGAATACCACTCCAGCTACTTGAAGTAACATTCACAATACAATTCTCTATCGTCAGGTTATCAGAAGTATCAAACTGTATACACTCAGAATTGCTATTTCCGGTTAATGTGGCATCCGCTGTCTGTCCAATAATCATAATATTAGAAGAAATTCCATACATCAATCTGCGATTATCGTTCGTACTTGTCAACGTATTGTTTCCAATCAAGAGTATAGTAAATTGATCGAAGTTATCAATCCTAATAATGGATCCACCGTAATTTGTAACTTCATCAACAATCGTCGCATTCTTTAAAGTCAGAACTTTGTTTGTTGCATCATAAAAGACATTGTAGTTCTGAGCATCGCTTGCAGTTAATTGACCAGATTCGTTTGTTGTCCAATAACCATCCTGATTAACATTCACTGTATATTTTTCACTGTCAACGATTGCCCCCAGCCCACCGCCGGAAGCAACATTCCTAAACACACCAAAAGCGAGAACAACCGCAGGGATCGCACTCGTTTCGAAATCGTTTGTAAAAATCTTTTCTTCATACGTGTTTCTAAGTTTAATTGTTAGTATTCTTTTTTTCTTATAGAAGATCCCCCACACGTACCAGCTCTGGTACGTCTCGCGTACCAACCCTAGTACTTCAGGCGTACCTGAGTTGATACGTCGGAAGTACCAAGCCGGGTACGCCTTGCTTGCTAAGCACCATTGACCAGAGTCAACGGGATTTCCACACTGCGGGGTTCTTTTAATTCCTTCTTCGAGCTATGTCCCCATTGCGTCGTAATGCGCAGGGTGTAAGGTCCCACCAACAAGCCGGTCGGGATCTGGATGATCAGTTCGGACGGCATGTTCTTGATGATCTGGTAGTCGGGCAGCTTCTCGGCCGACTGTGATTCGTTGATCAGGTAAACACCCACGGACTCGTCGGTGCCACCCACCTTGAGGTTTCTACCCTTAATAATGAAGCCATATCCCGGTGTAGCCGTACCATCTTTCAAGCCGGTCTTTTTGTCTTCCACTTCCAGCACATACATGATATCCGCCTTTTCGCCTAGGATTTCAACTTTGGTTTGGGCAATCTCGTCGCGCAAGGTCTTGCCCTGCTGGAAATTCACTTTGATGGAGTTCTTTTCCTTGTTCCAGACACCCCCTTCGATCACTCCCTGAAACGAAGGCGAAGCGTAGAACAGCCCCGTGTTGACGGTGTAGCCGTTGAGGAGGCTTTCCATCACGATACGGTTGTAGAGGGTCACCGCATGGTTGAGGGTTTCTTCTTTCAAACCCGTGATTTCCTTCATCATCCGGTCGAGGATGTCTTTCTCGGTTAAACTACCTGCCGATTCCAGCACCAGGATCTTGTCGTCCTTGTTGTCGACTGTCACGGAATTGTCCGCCAGCCAACCTTTCAATACATTTGCCATGGCATTGTAATTTTAAGTGTGAATAAAAACGCAAAAAACCCGACCGGCTTCATCGGCCTGCAGGAAACCTCCCACACGGCAAATGAAACCAGCCGGGCTTTCGCTCGAACTATTTCTCTATTATAGACTATGCTTGCTTGCTTGCTTGCTTGCTTGCTTGCTTGCTTGCTTGCTTGCTACACAATTATCCCGCACCACCAAACATTCGGCGGTAAAAGATGTTAATCTTTCAGGGATATTTGTACTGTCGAAAAGTAGCATTGTCATTTCCTTTTTGTTATTGGTCACAAATATAAGGTTTTATCTGAGAAAGCAAAAGATTATAAAAAAGAAATTCTGCCCATCATGGCTCAGATCAATCCAAAATGACGTAAAGCAACGACAATGCCATCCTCATCAACACTTGTTGTCACAAAATCAGCCGAAGCTTTCACATCGTCCATTGCATTTCCCATGGCGACTCCGATACCTACATGCTGTAACATAGCTATATCGTTACCTCCGTCTCCAAATGCCATCGTTTCTTCCAAGGCTATTCCATAATGTTCTATGATCCGATCAATACCAACCGCCTTAGTACAACCTTTCGCTACCACATCAGCAAAATAAGGACTCCAGCGAGCAGCCAGGCTATTCGGCATGGAAGCCATAATCTGTTCTTCCTCTTCTGCCGTAAAAAAGGCTATCAACTGAAAAATCTCTTTATCGGCAAGAGTTTCGATCGGTCCGATTTCTGGAGCCTTCAAACGTATTTGTTCATACAAAGCATCCACAGACTCGTTTCGGTAATTCAAGACAATGGCATCTTCCGTCACACAAGCACAGGGAAATGTATGTACTGTCCGCTGATATTCCAACATCGAATGAATGTCTTCTTTCGGAATGGCCTGTTTATAGATTACTTCATTCTGTCCGGCAATACAATAGCCACCGTTTAGTGTCACATAACCATCGACTTCCAAATTTCCTAAATTATCTATACACTGTAACTGCCGTCCGGTTGCAATAAACACCTTGATTCCTTTTGCCCGTAACTGATGGATGGCTTCAACTGTCGAATTTGCCACCACATGCGTCTTAAAACTTACCAACGTCCCGTCGATATCAAAAAACACAGCCTTGATCATATATTCCTTTTTCTTTTCTATAACGCATGCAAAATTACGGTAAATTCTCCTTTCCCCTTATTTTATTCCATTTTTTTTGTAGTTTTGACAAGCCACATGCGTCTAATAGAATAAATAAAATTCTAATCACGAAAAACAATGGAAAAATTAGAAACAGAATTTGCACAAATAGTAAAAGAGCAGAAAGACACCATCTATACCGTGTGTTATATGTTCTCTAAGGATGCAGAGGAAATCAATGATTTGTTTCAGGAGATTTTAGTCAATTTATGGAAAGGGTTTTCTTCTTTCCGCAGTCAAAGTCACATCAAAACGTGGGTGTGGAAAGTGAGCCTCAATACCTGCATTTCGTTTGATCGAAAAAAACGAAGTCGCGCACAAACGATTCCGCTGAAGATGAATATAAACCTCTACAAAGACAACGACAAAGATTCTTTGCAAATCAGAATGCTCTACGAACGAGTAAACAGACTTGGCTTATTCGACAGAGCCATTATCCTGTTATGGCTCGAAAATCTCAGTTATGAAGAAATCGGTGCCATCGTCGGTATATCTGCCAAAAACGTATCCGTACGGCTTTATCGTATCAAAGAAGAACTCAAAAAAAATGTCTAATCAGTAAAACAACTTTCATCATGGAAAAATATATCACATCCTTTGAATTGGAAGAAATGAAACAGCAAATCTGTTTATTGAAAGAGAAATTAGAAAAACAAACGATCATCAATGATAATATGATCCGGCAAGCCATGCAACAGAAAGTATCAAGGATGCATAAAGATGCAATTATCATGATTATTGTAGCAATTATCGGAATTCCTTATTGTTTCTTTTTCTTTATGTTGGTAGGTTTCTCTTACTGGCTGGCAGCAGGTACTGTCTTATTTCTGTTGGCTTGTCTGGTAAAGCTGAACCAGAACAAAAAGAAACTGTCACGCATCCGGACATTATTAAATGAGAACCTGGTTGAATGCGGGAAAAGCATCCTTTTATTGAAAAAAGAGACACTTCAGTCTTTTAAAATTATGATGCCGATTTTAGCGGTTTGGGTTATCTGGTTCTTTTCTGAAATATTCTTCGTTCTTCCTCAAGATGACAATGATTTTATTAATGGTATTACATGCGGATCTCTGGTAGGTCTTCTTATTGGTTTAAGTCTTGGTATTTCCAAACACAAGAAAGACATGAAAACCATAAAAGATATCTTACTACAAATCAAAGATTTAGAAAACAACTAAAATTCATTATAAACCACTCGCCAAAATACGCCGGCTTTTGATCAATATACGCCAGCTTTTGATGAAAAGCCGGCGTATTTTCAATCATTCCTAGGCATGAATTTTTTCATACATACCCAGAACCTTTTTAGCCTGCCTGCATATCAGCCTTACTTCTGAGAAACTTTTCTAAAAATAAAGAGAAAAGAGACACATTTACATCATGCTTCCTAACTGTTCTCCGTTGTCTATTTGAAATTAAATAGCTACCTTTGCGCGTAATTTTTTGTAGCAAAACAAATAACATCACGATATGAGTAAGAAATTTGCCGAATATTCAAAATTCGACTTGTCGAATGTGAATAAGGAAATACTGAAGAAATGGCAAGACGGCGACGTCTTCCACAAGAGTCTTGAAATCCGCGAGGGTCATCCTTCTTTCGTATTCTACGAAGGACCACCTTCTGCTAACGGTATGCCGGGTATTCACCACGTCATTGCCCGTTCGATTAAAGATATTTTCTGTCGTTACAAGACCATGAAAGGTTACAAGGTGAACCGTAAGGCGGGCTGGGATACTCACGGACTGCCGGTAGAATTGGGCGTAGAAAAATCATTAGGTATTACCAAAGAAGATATTGGCAAAAAGATCTCTGTAGCCGAATATAATGCGGCTTGTCGTAAAGATGTCATGAAGTTCACCAAAGAATGGACCGACCTGACACAAAAGATGGGATATTGGGTAGATTTGGAAAATCCGTATATCACATATGACAATCGTTACATCGAAACTTTGTGGTGGTTGCTGAAGCAACTATACAATAAAGGCCTTTTATATAAAGGTTATACTATCCAACCGTATTCTCCGGCAGCAGGAACAGGCTTAAGTTCTCACGAATTGAACCAACCGGGATGTTATCGGGACGTGAAAGACACCACCGTAGTAGGCCAGTTCAAGATGAAGAATCCGAAGCCGGAAATGACGCAGTGGGGAACTCCTTATTTCATCGCTTGGACTACTACTCCATGGACTTTGCCATCCAACACCGCTCTTTGCGTTGGTCCGAAGATTGATTACGTAGCCGTACAAACTTACAACGCTTATACCGGCGAAAAAATGACTGTCGTTTTGGCTAAGCCTCTTTTATATGCTCATTTCAACAAAAAGGCAGAAGGAATTGCTCTAGAAGACTACAAGCCAGGCGATAAATTGGTGCCATTCAAAGTGGTTGGAGAATATAAAGGTACTGACTTGGTTGGTATGGAATATGAGCAACTGATTCCATGGGTAAAACCAGTAGAAGCTACTGAAGACGGATGGAAAGAAGCCTCTGCCAAAGCATTCCGAGTAATTGCTGGAGATTATGTGACAACGGAAGATGGTACCGGTATCGTTCACATTGCACCGACATTCGGTGCCGACGATGCTTTCGTGGCAAAAGCTGCCGGAATCCCATCGTTGTTTATGATTAATAAGAAAGGCGAAACCCGCCCGATGGTTGATCTGACCGGTAAATTCTATCTGTTGGACGAACTGGATGAAAAATTCGTTGCCGAATGTGTGGATGTAGAAAAATACAAAGAATACGAAGGTAAATGGGTGAAGAATGCCTATGATCCACAATTCACCATCGATGGCAAATACGACGAGAAAGCTGCCCAGGCTGCCGAATCACTGGATATTTATATCTGTATGAAGATGAAGCAGGCAAACCTGGCTTTCAAGATCGAAAAGCATGTACACAACTATCCGCACTGCTGGCGTACTGACAAGCCGGTATTGTATTATCCGTTGGATAGCTGGTTCATTCGTTCAACAGCTTGTAAAGACCGGATGATTGAACTCAACAAGACAATCAATTGGAAACCGGAATCTACCGGAACAGGCCGTTTCGGTAAATGGTTGGAAAACTTGAACGACTGGAATCTGAGCCGTTCTCGTTACTGGGGTACTCCGCTTCCGATCTGGCGTAGTGAAGACGGTGAAGAAATCTGTATCGGCTCGGTAGAAGAACTGTACAACGAAATCGAAAAAGCTATTGCTGCAGGATTCATGACGGAGAATCCATATAAGAAATTAGGTTTCGAACCGGGCGTTTATACGAAAGATAATTACGAAAAGATAGACTTGCACCGTCCATATGTAGATGATATTACTTTGGTATCACCTTCAGGTAAGCCGATGAAACGCGAAAGTGACCTGATCGACGTTTGGTTCGATTCAGGAGCTATGCCTTATGCACAGTTACATTATCCATTCGAAAATAAAGAATTGGTAGACAGTCGTACCTATTATCCGGCTGATTTCATCGCAGAAGGTGTAGACCAGACTCGTGGTTGGTTCTTTACATTGCATGCCATTGCAACGATGATCTTCGACAGTGTAGCCTATAAGGCAGTTGTTTCTAACGGTCTGGTTCTCGACAAGAATGGAAACAAGATGTCAAAACGATTGGGCAATGCTGTAGATCCTTTTGCAACGATCGAGAAATACGGTTCTGATCCATTACGTTGGTATATGATCACTAACGCCTCACCGTGGGACAACTTGAAGTTTGATATTGAAGGAGTAGAAGAAGTTCGTCGTAAATTCTTCGGTACCATATATAATACGTATTCATTCTTCGCCCTGTATGCGAATGTAGATGGATTTGATTACTCGCAACCGGAAGTTGCTTGGGAAAAGCGTCCGGAAATCGACCGCTGGATTCTTTCTCTGCTTAATTCGTTGATTAAAGACGTAGACAACTTCCTGAACAGCTACGAACCGACTCGCGCCGGACGTGCTATCTCTGATTTTGTCAATGACCATTTAAGTAACTGGTATGTTCGTTTGAACCGTAAACGTTTCTGGCAGGGTGGATTGACAGAAGACAAGTTGTCGGCTTACCAGACATTATATACATGTTTGGAAACTGTTGCTAAACTGATGGCTCCGATCGCTCCGTTCTATGCTGATCAGTTATTCTGCGATTTGATCTCTGTAACAGGTCGTGAGCAAGTTTATTCTGTTCACTTGTCAGACTTCCCAGTATGTCAGGAAGCACTTATCGACAAGAACCTGGAAGAAAGAATGCAGATGGCACAAACTATCTCATCAATGGTATTGGCATTGCGTCGTAAGGTTAACATTAAGGTTCGTCAGCCATTGCATGTCTTAATGGTTCCTGTTTTGGACGAGCACCAAAAGGAAAGTATCGAAGCTGTAAAACAGCTTATCCTGAACGAAGTCAACGTAAAAGACATGAAGTTTGTGGATAATACAGCAGGTATCTTAGTAAAACGTATCAAGCCTGATTTCAAGAAACTAGGTCCGCGTTATGGTAAAATTATGAAAGCCCTTGCTGCCGCTATTCAGCAGATGAGTCAAGACGATATCAATGCATTTGAAAAGGCTGGAACATTCACTCTACAGGTAGATGGTCAGGAAGCAGTTTTGGAAAGAGCAGATGTAGAAATCATCTCCGAAGATATTCCAGGATGGCTGGTTGCCAACGAAGGTAGACTGACTGTAGCGCTCGATATTACCGTAACCGACGAGTTAAAGAAGGAAGGACTTGCTCGCGAATTGGTTAACCGTATCCAAAATCTGCGTAAGAGCAGCGGTTTCGAGATTACAGACAAAGTGAACATTACCCTTGCATCTTCAGCAGAAATGGATGGAGCCGTAGAAGCTTATCAAGAGTACATCAAGTCACAGGTATTGGCCAATAACCTTGTTATAACAGTCGAACCGATTTCAGATGCTACATCACTTGACTTCGAAGATTTCACATTAGCTGTAAAGGTAGAGAAAATTTAATCAGAAGTCGGAAAGATAATACGAACAAATAAATTGAAGTAAATATTGATGGAGGGCGCGGAAAGGCTTGAAATCCGCGCCCTCCGTCATTTTTTCCTGCAAAAATGCGCATAATATGATAATTATATTATCTTTGCCGACAAATCGGTAAAGATATTTCCATAAAAGCCGTTTTTGAATAATAAACTTGAATGTTAAACTTAAAATTAAATTTGCCATGGCAGAAAAGACAAGATACTCAGATGCGGAACTCGAAGAATTTCGAGCCATCATATTAGACAAGCTTGAAAAAGCAAAAAGAGATTATGAAATGTTGAGATCGGGTGTTACTAACTCAGACGGAAACGATGTAGCTGATACATCACCTACATTTAAAGTTCTGGAAGAAGGTGCCACTACCCTTTCCAAAGAAGAAGCCGGCCGACTGGCACAGCGACAAATGAAATTCATACAGAATTTGCAGGCAGCGCTGGTACGTATTGAAAATAAAACGTATGGCATTTGCCGGGAAACTGGGAAACTGATTCCGAAAGAAAGGTTACGGGCTGTACCTCACGCAACATTAAGTATTGAAGCTAAACAAGGAGGCGCAAAGTAAATGAAATATTCAAAAGGAAAAGGAGCAGTATGCATTGTAATACTGCTCCTTCTTTTAGACCAAATCTTGAAAATTTGGATCAAAACTCATTTGGAATTGCACGAAAGTATAAAGATTACTTCGTGGTTCTATCTTTATTTTACAGAAAATCCGGGCATGGCCTTCGGTATAGAAGTGATTGGTAAGTTATTTTTATCAATCTTCCGGATTGTAGCCGTCGGTTTCATCGGTTACTACCTATATTCATTGGTGAAAAAGAATTATCCATTCGGATTCATTGCCTGTGTTTCACTCATTCTGGCAGGAGCCATCGGTAATATTATAGATTCCGTTTTCTATGGCGTTATTTTCGACCATAGTTTTGGCCAAGTAGCAACGCTATTTCCGGAAGGAGGCGGATATGCCGGTTGGCTACATGGTAAAGTAGTAGATATGTTCTATTTTCCTCTTATTGAGACAACGTGGCCTGATTGGTTACCTATTTGGGGTGGTCAGGAATTCATCTTTTTCCGTCCGATATTCAATTTGGCAGACTCTGCTATCTGTGTAGGTGTATTCCTCCTTTTATTATTCTATCGAAACACGTTTTCGAAAAGTTTGGGTAACGAAGAAAAATAATGTAATATGTGTAAACACTGGTTCATATACGGTCTAACTTCCTTATGCGCACTATCTGCTTGTAGTCCGGTACCCGAGAATATTCTTTCTCAAAAGGAAATGCGAGCAGTTCTGGCAGACATGCAAATAGCAGAAGCTATCATCAATGCTGACCAGGATACTTACAGGGATGATGCTAAAAAGTTGGCCTTATACGAATCCGTGTTCAATAAATATCATATTACACAAGCTGAATACGACAGTTCACTCACTTGGTATGCGCAGAATCTGGATATCTACATGCGAGTATACAATTTGGTCAGCAAAGATATAGAAGATCGCATCCATGATTTAGGAGATGTTGAAAGAACGGAGGTTGACACTCAAAAGAGTGATTCTGTCGACATTTGGTCAAGAAGAAACTATCTCACCTTCTCACCCAAGGCTTCTTTTAACGGAACTACATTCAACATAGAACCCAAAGAATCCTATCCGCCGGGAAGTACATTTAAACTAGGTATGAACGTATGGGGTATTCCTCAACAAGCCAAGCATAAACCTCAAATCCGTATCTGTTTGGATCAAGGAGACACAACGGTCGTTATCAATGATCAAATCATGCGTGACGGTTATCATGAGACAACACTCAAGAGCGTCGTCACCAAACGCACTAAACGTGTATATGGTTTCATCTATCTAAACAATCGGGATATGAATTATTATAAAATCTACACCGATAGTATTTCTCTCATGCGTTACAATTACAAATCTGTAGGCTTTGAAACTACTAAAGAAGTAAAGCCCAGAGAAAATTAACCCAATACAAAGAGTTTTTCTATGTCACGCTGGGCAACTCATTTTCTATTATTAGGAACGAAGGCATACAAAATGTATTGCCTGGAACTGGATGCAGCCGGAAATCTCCAGCAATATTTTCCTCTCACAGAAGAAATAGCTGGAACTTCCTTTGTCGAAGGAATTCTATGGGCAGTTCCTGCATCATTAGCTCCTACTCAAGAAGAAATTCGTCATTGGCTGTCATCCAAATTTCCTGACTATTCTTCGTTAATTACTTTTTTCACAGAAAAAGCCTTGTATACTCCCGGGTTGGGAGAAAAAGTCCGTTTATTTCAAATCCGGCTTCATCCCCTCTCTGCGTCTGAACTCAGCACAGACTACAGCAGTGGCAATTGCCACATTCAATGATTCCGCTGTTTCTCTCTCTGGTGGATAATTGGGAATATAAAGCTTCTCTGAAACTAATGCTTCAATTTCCGGCCGAATACCATTTCCTTCATTTCCCATCACAATCACACCTCGAGATGAAATGGTCCGGTCATACATATTCTCTCCATCCAGAAAAGTACCATACACCGGTATGGATTGCTTACGACAAGCTGTCAAATAAGTTTCCAAATCCGTATAACAGACCTTTACATGAGCCAAAGCTCCCATCGTTGCCTGTACAACCTTTGGATTAAATACATCAGCCGTATCCTTACTACATACAATATGCTCAATACCAAACCAATCTGCCAAGCGAATAATCGTTCCTAAATTCCCCGGATCCTGAATTCCATCAAGAGCTAATACCAAATCCTGCTGTGGTGAAGCCGTTTCTATTTGCCAGTCTGGCATAGCAAAAACGGCCAATACATCCTGTGGATTCTTCAGGAAACTCGCCTTCCGAATGTCCTCTTCTTCAGCCACAAGCAATTCTTCGGCAGAAATATCTCCCTGTGTTGCCATCCAGCAAGGTTTGGCCACTAATAACTTACAAGCGAAAAAAGGAAGCATATCAGCTACTAACTTATTCCCTTCAGCAACAAAAGCTCGTTCCGCAATCCGGTTTTTCTTCAATTCCAGCGAATGTATGTACTTTATTTTATTTTTACTAAGCATCTTTCCTTATTTTAGCCTCGCAAAAATAGAGAAATATTCTGCAAATTCAACTATTTTTGTGATTCAAAACAAATACGAATGAAGGAGTTCCTGCAATATCTATTGCTTAGTTTGGTAAGCATACTTATATTGAATGGATGTAGTTCCACCAAATTTGTTCCGGATAACCAATATTTGTTGGACAATGTTGAAATCATTTCAGACAATAAACAATTCAAATCGTCTGAACTTCGGGATTATCTTCAACAACGTCCTAATTTTAAAGTATTCGGATTAATGAAATGGCAGCTATATCTGTACAATTGGTCTGGAAAGAATGAAAAAAACTGGTTCAACAAGCAGTTTCGCCGTATGGGAGAAGCTCCAGTCATCATGGACACGATTCTGATAACTGAATCTGAAAAAGAATTGCAGCAATTCCTAATTAACAAAGGATATATAAATGCACAAGTGACTCATAGTGTTGATACCAGTAAGCATAAAAAAGCAACTGTCACTTATACCATCCATTCCAATGAGCCTTACCGTATCAGAGATTATCAGATGCGATTAAATGATCCCGTAATTGATAGTATTGCTCATATAAAACCAAGAAAACGTTCTTGGTTGTCAAATGCATTTCATACTTCTACAGATGATTATACCTCACTCATCCTAGATAGTTGTTTATTTGACCGTGACATGTTGGACCAGGAACGTGATCGGATTACTAAGCTACTTCGTTATCGGGGTTATTATGGTTTTAACAAAGAATATTTGACTTATCTAGCAGATAGCTCATTCCAAAAGAATGTAGTAGATCTGGAAATGTTCTTAAAACCATACAGAAAGTTATTACCTGATGGAAATATCCAGGAAATGCCGCATCGTCCTTATTACCTGAACAAAATAACAATTCTATCCGATTATGACCCTTTAAAGCCGGAAAGTGAAAATGCCATTCAATTAACGGATACTTTACACCAAGGTCACATAGAAATTGTATATGGGAAAAACGGCCGATTTATAAGACCTTCTGTCTTAGCTCGTTCTGTGTATTTAATGCCAGGCAGACTATATAACGAACGTTCTGTAGAACAAACGTATTCATCCTTTGCCCGTTTACGAGCACTGAAAAACATCAATCTTCGCTTTCAGGAGTTTGAAGAAAATGATTCTCTTAAACTGAATTGTACAATCCTGACTTCACCTAGCAAGCTACAAGGTTTCGGCGTGGATTTGGAAGGAACGAACTCTGCCGGAGATCTAGGATTTGCATCGAGTATCAATTACCAACATCGCAATCTATTCAAAGGTTCGGAAGCTTTTACTGCCAAAATCAGGGGAGCATACGAAAATCTAGGATCGTCGTCAGACAACAGTGTCGGTAATTATTGGGAAATTGGTGCAGAAACAGGAATTTCTTTTCCTCAGTTCTTGTTCCCTTTCCTGAGTGAACGTATTGCCCGACGCCTGCGGGCAACCACTGAATTCAAAGTAAGCTATAGTTTCCAAACACGCCCAGAATATCAGCGAGCTATTTTATCGGGAGGATGGAATTACATTTGGCAAGATCGGTTTAATACCCAAGCAAAACATGTATTCAAATTGATAGACATTGATTATGTCCATTTACCTAAAATAGATCGAGCTTTTGCCGACAGTCTGCCGGAATCTACCAAGCTATACAATTTTACCGACCAGTTTGTATTGGGAACAGGTTATACGTATTCCTTCAGCAATTATGTTCCACAGAATAAATTGCGGAATACTCACTCGCTGCGTTTCTCTTTCGAAATGGCAGGAAACTTATTATATGGTATTTCGAAATTGACACATCAAGGGAAGAATCCTGACGGTATGTATGAATTATTTGGCATACCGTATTCTCAGTTTACAAAGGTCGATTTCGATTTCAGTAAAAGTATGGCAATTGATGCACGAAACAAGGTTGCCTATCACATTGGTGTTGGTGTCGGTTATCCGTATGGGAACACACGAAAACTCCCCTTTGAGCGCAGTTATTTCTCTGGTGGCGCCAACAGTGTCCGTGGTTGGTCTGTACGTTCTCTTGGCCCTGGTAGTATGGGGATGGAATACGCAGGCACATTTGCCGATCAAATCGGCGATATCCGTTTAGACCTTAATCTGGAATATCGCACCAAGCTATTTTGGAAATTTGAATTAGCCGCTTATGTAGATGCGGGTAATATCTGGCTATTTCATAATGATCCGGATCATCCGAACGGGAACTTCGACTTTTCCCGCTTTTATAAAGAAATAGCCGTATCATACGGATTAGGACTTCGATTAGACTTCGATTTCTTCTTGCTTCGTTTTGACACGGGTATGAGAGCCTACGATCCCCAACAACGCGGAGGAGATCGCTGGGCAATCAAGAACCCTAACTTTGATAACTTTGCCTGGCATTTTGCCGTCGGATATCCATTCTGATGGCAAAGCTTGTTTTATACAAATCTCTTCAATTCCTGATATAGGCGTTGTACGGGTAACCCCATAACATTATAGAAACTCCCGGAAATACTTTCAACGCCTACATACCCGATCCATTCTTGAATTCCATAGGCTCCAGCCTTATCGAAGGGTTTGTATTTATCAACATAATAAATAATTTCTTCGTCAGTCAGAGACGCAAAGCGAACAGAAGAAACAACAGAAAAAGTTTCCTGCTTCTTTGTTGTTGTCAGACAAACCCCAGTTACGACCTGATGTTCATGCCCGGATAAACTGCGTAACATACGAATCGCATCTTCCCGATCTTTAGGTTTTCCGATTACTTCCGTCTCGTTCCAGACAATAGTATCTGCTGTAATTAATAAAACTTGATCTTCCAACGTAGACAAATAGGCTTCAGCCTTCTGCTTGGATAAAAAGACCGGTATTTCCTGTGGTTGTAACGAATCCGGATAATTCTCTTCCAATCCAGGAATAACATGTACATCAAATGAAAGATCCAATCCAGCTAACAGTTCTCTCCTTCGTGGCGAATTGGAACCGAGTATGATACGATAAGCTGCTAAATTTTCCAACATATTATCTCAATAGTTCTCGTGTTAATAATTAAGAAATCTTTATTCGCCCAGGGCGAACATATATTCGGCGTCGAAGATTATATGTTCGCCGTGGGCGAATATATAATCAACGTGGGCGAATAAAATAAAAATCATCTATTCTTCCATAAAACAATACTTCGGCCCAGATTTACCGAAGTATTATTATCTTATTTCACTACTGTCCCGTTAAAGTGGACTAATCGTTCTTTGAAATCGTTGAAAATAAGT
>ENA-OROH01000167-OROH01000167.1-human-gut-metagenome-genome-assembly--contig:-NODE-167-length-76538-cov-4.146503_pt1 | contig 76538 bp, 68 predicted proteins | sample MGYA00242125_ERZ509042 | MGnify/ENA primary metagenome ERZ509042 (study PRJEB26280, sample SAMEA2338738) | human gut metagenome | biome: human gut; feature: human-associated habitat; material: faeces... | reverse complement strand
ACCTGCAGCGACTAAAGTCACAAATATGCTTTATTTATCTTCCAGAGGGCGTCTCTTTTGCCTGCGGCAAATTTCTATTTATCCAGTAACTCTTTTTCGTCTACTCCCTCTAACACTGGAGCATCCTCTGGTAAGAATTCAATTACTCCCTTATCGAGACGGCCGATTCTTGCCTGAGAATAAACATAATATCCAGCATCTTCAAGTCTCTTTCTTCCTTTCTGGAAAGACTTTTCAATTAAGATTCCAATACCGGATAATTCTGCTCCGGATTCTTTTATGAGGCGGCTGGCTCCCATAGCGGCTTCTCCATTCGCAAGGAAGTCATCAATTAATAAAACCTTATCAGATGGATCAATGTAATCTTGATATAATGTCAGCTCATAGCTTGTTCCCTTTGTGAAAGAAGTTACTCTTGTCTGATATACCTTTCCATTTAAGATTTTGGAAGTCTGTTTCTTTAAAATAATCATAGGAACATCAAGATATTTTGCTGTCATTAATGCAGGGGCAATTCCTGAACTTTCGATTGTAAACACTTTTGTGATTCCGCAGTCTTTGAAATGCTCTGCGAAATCTTTTCCCAGAGCATCCATAAATTCAGAGTCTACCTGATGGTTGATAAAACTATCTACCTTTAATACAGTCTTTCCTAATGCTTTTCCATCTTTTTTAATTCTTTCTTCCAGTAATTTCACTTTTTTCACCTCATATTATGTTTATTATGTTCTTTTTCAAGATTTATTTTATCCTCTTTGTAATCCATATCTGATAACTCTTTTTCAGATACATACACTTTATGTACCAGTTCAGGATGCTGCCTGGCAACCCGCTTTCCTCCCTTGTCTCCCGTGAGTGCCATGAGTTCATCAAATAGTTGTTTGGGAAATATTACGGGATTTCCCTCTCTTTTCTTTGTTGCACACATATGGATACCTTCCGGATTTGTATAAAAGCTTTTAAAAAGCTCCTGCATACTTTCTTTTTGTAATAATGGCTGATCACAGACCATGAAACAGCAGCCAGCATATTCTTCATAATCTTTTTGCTGCTTTAAATAGCGGATTCCCAAATGAATGGATTCAGAAATCCCCCGCTCTGGATGTGCGTTCCATACGATACTCATCGAAGGAACATTCTCCTTTACATACTGTATGACTGGCTCATATCTGGTTGCGATAATTTTCATTTCTGCCTGACAGGAAGCCACCAAATCTACTGTGTAAGTAAAAAGTGGTTTATCCAGAAAAGATTCTAATAATTTATTAGAACCAAATCTTTCGCTATAACCGGAGGCCATTATTATGATAGCAATTTTTTTATTCTGCGTATTCTCTCCCATTCCTCTACGCTTCTTCTTTATCTAAAAGTCCCATCAGAACCTGTTCCGCTGTAATCGGAAGTGTGCGAAAACGAAGTCCTGTTGCATTATACACAGCATCTGCGATTGCCGGTGCCGGTGTATTGATTACGATTTCTCCGATGGACTTTGCACCAAATGGGCCTGTCTCTTCATAGCTGCTTTCAAATTCTACTTTTATGTTACCCATATCAAGACGTGTCGGAATCTTATAAGACATGAAGTTACGATTCTTCATCTTTCCGGCTTTTGTGTACTGCATATCTTCATAGAGTGTCATTCCAAGTCCCTGTACAAGACCACCTTCTGCCTGTATGCGGGCAAGGTTCGTATTTATAACGGTTCCGCAATCTACCGCAGCAACATAATTAATTGGAGTAATCTTTCCGGTTTCCAAATCTACTTCAATTTCGGCTGCTCCTGCCATAAATGGCGGTGGAGATACCGGAGAAGTATGTGATTCAGTAACCTCAATGATATGACCATTTCCCGCTTGTAAACTTGTGATTAAATCAGACAGAGGCATATTATGCTCTGGATTATCATTCTCGCTGATAGTCTCTCCATCAAATTCAACTTCATTCGCCTTAAGGCCCATGATTGCCGCTGCCTCTTCACAGATTCTTTTTCGCATGGATTCACAGGCTTTTACAACCGCCATACCAGTAACGTAAGTTGTACTTGAAGCATAGGAACCACTGTCATACGGAGACTGATCTGTGTCCACACCCCGCACAATAATATCATCAAATTCACAGCCAAGACCATCGGCCGCCATCTGTGCAAGAATCGTATCACAGCCAGTTCCCATATCAGAACATCCAATCATAAGAGTATAGAAGCCGTCATCATTTAATTTAAGCTGTACAGAACCAACGTCAACACCACCGATTCCGGAGCCTTGCATCGCCATCGCCATTCCTACCGAGCGAACTGTATGCGGACCGGTCTTTACATATGGATACTTTTCATCCCAGCCAATCATTTCTTTTACTTTGGCCACACATTTATCAAGATTGCAGGAATTTGTCACCTCTCCAAAATAGTTTGTTAAAAGGTCACCTTCCCGTACCATATTCATTTCACGAAGCTTAATCGGGTCTATGTCTAACTTATGCGCCAATTCATTTACCGCAGATTCCACAGCAAAAATTCCCTGAGTCGCACCATAGCCACGGTATGCTCCCGCAGATAATACATTGGTATACACAACTTCTGTTTTAAAACGGAAGGCTTCCATCCTATAAAGGGATAAAGACTTTGTTCCAGACAAATCAACCGTGGTCGGGCCATGTTCCCCAAATGCACCTGTATTAGAAAGTGTTGATAAATCAATTCCACGGATTTTTCCGTTTTTATCTGCACCTAAACGAACATGCACCTGCATCTCATGCCGTGGTGAACCCTGAATAAAACATTCTTCTCTCGTAAATACAAGCTTTGCCGGTTTGCCTGTTTTATAAGTGACAAAAGCTGGATAAATTTCCATTACTGCGGTTTGTTTTGCACCAAATCCACCACCAATTCGAGGCTTAACGACTCTGACTTTAGACTTTGGAATGTTAAGTCCTCTGGCAATAATTCGTCTGGCATGGAATGGAATCTGTGTAGAAGAGATGACCTTAATTCTTCCATAAATATCTATGGATGTAAAAGCACAAAATACTTCCATCATCGCCTGGCTTACTGCCTTTATGTGATACGTCTGGTCAATAGTATAATCACATTCAGAAAGAACTTTGTCGATATCTCCGTTTCCTCTGCACTGAGAAGCACAGATATTTCTCTTTACATCATTGCCAATATCACTTTTTACGACGTAATTATCTTCTGGGTGAATAATAATCGGATTATCAATCGCCTTTGTAAAATCAAGCAATGGCTCTAATACTTTATATTTTACCTTGATTCTTTTCATTGCCTGACTGACACAGTTCTCATCCTTTCCCGCAATAATCGCAACTGGGTCACCATTATATCGAATATGCTGGTCAAGTATCAGACGGTCATCTGGACTTGGCTCAGGGAAAGTCTGTCCTGCCTGTGTATATCTCTTCTCCGGTACGTCTTTATAAGTAAAAACAGCCTCAATTCCAGGAACTTTTAGTGCCGCTGCTGTTGAAATATCTTCAATCCATGCATGTGCATGAGGACTTCTAAGTAACTTCACCACCAGACAATCTGATGGGGCAATATCATCTGTGTATACCGGACGACCAGAAAGAAGTGCCTTTGCATCTTTCTTTACGATTCCTTTATTTACAAATCTGGTATTTTCCATCTTTCGCACTACTCCTCCACTCCAAAATATTTTGCAAGGGCGCGGTACTGTCCCTGATATCCTGTGCATCTGCATAAATTACCGGATAAATATTCCTTTATCTGCGCCATAGTCGGGTTTGGAATCTCTCTTTTTAATGCTAATACATTCATGATCAAACCCGGACTGCAGTATCCGCACTGGTCAGCTCCTTCATTCGCCAGATAATCAGAAAATTCTGCTGCCTCTTCCTGCACACCCTCTAATGTCGTAATCTTATGTCCTGCAGCCCTTGCCGCTGGCACACTGCAGGAAAGAACTGGTTTCTCATCCATCCACACGGTACAAAGTCCACAGTTACCTGTATCACAGCCTCTTTTCATACTTTTATAACCCAGTCCTCTTAAAAAGTCTATCAGCATCTGATCTGGAGCGGTTTCTGCCTGAATCTTCTTTCCATTTATAAATAAATCTATTATCATCTGTCTATTCCTCCGTGAGCCGGGAAATACAACGGCCAATCAATACTTTTGATAACTGTTTTCTGTACTGCTCGCTTCCCCGGATATTACTGCCATACTGAAGCTTTCCGATTACTCTTTTTGCATAATCTGCTACCTCTTCACTGGAAAATGCATCTGCTACCACTTCATCTACTACAACTTCCGCATGCTTTGGTCTTGCTCCAAGAACGGTTTCAAAGCCATCCTGTGTTTTTGCCACAGCACAGGTAATTGTTGGAAAATCCGTCTCTGTCATTCGAAAGCTTTCATATGCAGTCGTTCTACCGTCTTTCTTCACATAAAGATGTGTCAAAATATCATTATCTGTTGGTATATAAATAAATTCTCTTAATGGAACTTCACCTTTTTTATAAAGAATAACCTGTGTATCGCAGGCTAAAAATGCAGTCAGGACATCTGAAAATCCCAGCTTCGGAAAAATACTTCCGCCTATTGTCGCACAGTTTCTAAACTGCACCCCTACAATGTGACGAACCGCTTCTTTAAATAAATTCTGAAACTCTTTGTTCAGACCTTCATGCGTCTCAATATCATGTAAGGTTGCCATACAGCCTATCCGAAAGCCACCTTCATCCTCTTCTATCTTGTCTAATCCAAGCGAAGACAGGTCAATCGCATTAATAATATTTCTTCTTCCCATCTTCAGCCACAGGTTCCCTCCAATAATAATATTGTTTCTTCCTTTTTGGTTCAGTTCCCACGCCTGTTCGAGAGACTCTGCCATAATATAATTTCTTATTGTGTGCACTTTAACTCTCCTTTGTATTCATTTATCTGCCTATAAGAAAGAATCCTGTCCTACAGGATTCTGTGCTAATTAATTATTATACATGAAAATCTTTATATTTTCCATACCCGAACACAATCCTATGTAAAAATACCAAAAATCTTCTTTAATATAGATGGACTGATATATGCCTCTATGTAACATCCCACAAAAAACAACCCTATTATAAGTAAAATTATGATAATCCTGTCTTTTAGTAATGTGTGTGTCCCCCGCCATCCTCTTGAAATAACTGTATAGAAGTTTCCGATAGCTGCATTTCGAAACAGGTAAATATATACTATAACAAAAATCATTCCATAAAAAAAATATTGTGGAAATAAAAAGCATATTCCACCAACTAAGCCTGTCCATCCATATTTTAATACCATTGCTGAAATCAATATTCCGGTAAATACAGAAACTCCATAATCAAACAGGCAAAACACTATATATGGTGAAAATAAAAATAAACCCACAAAAAATAGTAATAACTGTCGAAACCGCACAAATACTACATAGGAACAAAATATAGCTAAATCTATATTCTCAAGCATCTTCATATATTCTGTAAAATCAAGAAAATCAGAAACTTTAAATACCTGCATTTTTATTGTTATATTAAAAAAAAGTGTTCCTGTTATCAATCCTGCTATGTACAAAATTCCAAGAACTCTTTTTCCCTCAATAGTATAATACATAATGGCCTCCCTGCAAAGATATTTATAATAAATATATTCATGAGGAAGTATCTTATGATTTTTAATTTTAATCAACAGACTCCTTCGAAAGGCTACCTGCCTGCCAGAGCGTGTTTGCCTGTAATAAAAAAAGCAAAATTTCTTCTCAGAAATTTTGCTTTTATTTTAATCTGTATCAGCCCTCGCTTATAAGACTATTGTCTTACTTTGCGTAGTCAACTGCTCTCGATTCACGGATTACATTGACTTTAATCTGTCCTGGATAACTCAATTCACTTTCAATCTGTTTTGAAATATCCCGTGCTAATAAAATCATGTCGGAATCACTTACCTGTTCAGGAACTACCATAATTCGAATTTCTCTACCGGCCTGAATGGCAAAAGTCTTATCAACTCCCTTGAAGGAGTTAGCTATATCTTCCAACTGTTTTAATCTTGTCGTATAAGTTTCCAATGTCTCTCGTCTGGCACCTGGTCTTGCAGCAGAAATTGTATCTGCGGCCTGAACGATACAGGCAATCAGGCTTGTTGGTTCAACATCACCATGGTGAGATTCTACCGCATTAATTACAACAGGAGATTCTTTGTATTTCTTACACAAGTCCACACCTATTGAAATATGAGAGCCTTCCATTTCCTGATCGACAGCCTTGCCGATGTCATGGAGTAAACCGGCTCTTTTTGCCAAACGTACATCTTCACCTATCTCTCCAGCTAATAGACCGGATAACTGGGCTACTTCGATGGAATGTTTCAATGCATTCTGTCCGTAGCTTGTTCGATATTTCATCTTACCAAGCAGACGAACCAATTCAGGACGGATTCCATGCACACCTACTTCTAAGAGTGCGGCTTCTCCTTCTTCCCTCATTGTCTGCTCTACTTCATTCTGTGCCTTTTCCACCATCTCTTCAATTCTTGCTGGATGAATTCTTCCATCAACAATTAACTTCTCAAGAGCAATTCTTGCCACTTCTCTTCGAACTGGGTCAAAACTTGATAAAATAACTGCTTCTGGAGTATCATCAATAATCAAATCAACTCCCGTTAATGTTTCCAAAGTACGGATATTACGGCCTTCACGACCAATAATACGTCCCTTCATCTCATCGTTCGGTAACTGAACTAAAGAAATTGTTGTCTCGGCTACATGGTCTGCCGCACACTTCTGGATTGCTGTTACGACATACTCTTTCGCCTTTTTGGATGCTTCTTCTTTGGCCCTGGTCTTCATCTCTTTGACCATGACCGCCATTTCCCTTTTTACGTCATCTTCGACAGTTTTAAGCAGATAATCTTTTGCTTGTTCAGAGGTTAAACCTGAAATTCTTTCCAGTTCCTGCAGACGTTTTTCGTGTAATTCTTCGACTTTTACCTTCTGCTTCTCGAGAGAACTTTCCTTGTGAGCAAGGGACTGTTCCTTCTTCTCTAATGCATCAGACTTACGATCGAGTGTTTCTTCTTTATTAAGAACACGTTTCTCGTATCTCTGAAGCTCCATTCTTCGTTCTCTACTCTCCTTCTCGAAGTCGTTCTTAGCTTTTAAAGATTCTTCCTTAGCCTCTAATAATGCCTCTCTCTTCTTCGCTTCGGCAGTCTTTAAAGCGTCATCAAGAATCTCTCTTGCCTTTTCTTCCGCACTTCCCACTTTCGCTTCTGAAACGCTCTTACGGTAAGCAATCGTTGCAAAAACAGAAATAACGGCAGTCAGAACAACTGCAATCAGGACAATAATCACAGCAATTGGTGACATATCTACAGGAGCACCTCCTTATTTAGTTTTCATTGTACAAAAGTACAACACTTAGATTCTATACTTATTTTGACAAAAAGTCAAGTATAATATGAATCTATTATAAAAACTGCACAGATTATTTGGTTGTTTTATCCTATATAATATTACTTATGCCAAAAATTTAAATATATTCAGGTTTTTCCTTGTTATTAGGAAGTATACTTTAATTTTTATGTTCTGCTGACGTGACATCCTCCCCCACCTATAGAGGTGGGGGAGGATGTCACTCTTCTAATTCCTCTATCTTATCTATCGCTTCCCGAATCAGATCCCTTGCATAACCCTTTCTTGCAAAATGTGCATAAACCTTCTGTCTGGCTGGGAAATCAAGTTCTGGGAACTTTCTCATATACTTTCGAACCTGCTCTAGTATATCTTCCATCTGCTGGCTGCCTTCTTCTTCAAAGACTGTTTCTAATACCTCTGCAGGAATACCCTTTTTCTGCAGTTCCATCTTAATCTGCAAGAAACTCTTACGCCCCTTCTTAAAGTAAAGATAATCTCTGGCGTACTGGGTATCATCCACATAGCCACAAGCCTTCATATAGCTAATTGCCTCTTCAAGAGACTGTGTATCCGTAAGGGACTGTAACAGTTTCTCTCTAAGTTCCTGTTCTGTCTTATCTCTTTTTGCTAAAATAGCGATTGCCCTGTGCTTTGCTCTTGGCAAAGCGTATTCAAGACGAATCCTCTCGAATTCGTCTTGCTCTAACTCACTTCCGTCTTCTAACCGAAGCTTTTTTATCTCTCCGGGATAGAGGTAGATTCCCTCTCTTACTCCCGGATTCACGTAAACTTTCTTCTTACTTGTATCTGTCAGTGTAATCTTATACTGCATGTCTTACTCTTCCGTCGTAATGCTGTCAAACTGACCGTTTTGATTATCTCCTGCTTTAGGCTGGCCTTCTTCCTGTGATGCAGACTCTACAACTGTATCCGTAGGAAGGTTATAGTATTCCCTTACCTGAACTTCCACTTCTGCCATAATCTCTGGGTGCTCTCTTAAGAAAGTCTTGGCATTCTCTCTTCCCTGACCAATCTTCTCACCCTTATAGGCATACCAGGCTCCACTCTTCTGAACTGCATCCACCTTAACTGCTAAGTCAATCAGATCTCCTTCTCTGGAAATTCCCTGACCAAACATGATATCAAATTCTGCTTCTTTGAATGGAGGAGCTACCTTATTCTTTACAACTTTCACCTTGGTATGATTACCAATAATCTCGCCGCCCTGCTTGATAGCTTCTACTCTTCGCACATCCATACGAACAGAAGAATAGAACTTAAGTGCTCGTCCACCAGTAGTAACTTCCGGATTACCGAACATAATACCAACCTTCTCACGAAGCTGGTTGATAAATACAACGGCACAATTAGAACGGTTGATTACACCTGTAAGCTTTCTCATCGCTTTAGACATAAGACGGGCATGCAGGCCAACCTGCTGGTCATCCATATCTCCTTCAATCTCTGCCTTAGGAACTAATGCCGCTACAGAGTCAACAATTACAATATCGAGCGCGCCGGAACGAATCATCGTCTCTGCAATCTCTAATGCCTGCTCTCCATTATCTGGCTGAGATATGTAAAGGTTATCAATGTCTACGCCAATCTTCTTCGCATACTGAGGGTCAAGCGCGTGCTCGGCATCAATGAAACCTGCGATACCATTCCTTTTCTGTGCCTCCGCAATCATATGAAGGGCTACTGTTGTCTTACCACTGGATTCTGGTCCATAAATTTCGATGATTCGTCCTCTTGGAACACCACCAACACCTAATGCCACATCAAGGCTGATAGAACCCGTAGGAATCGCCTCAATATCTATATTGGCACCAGAATCTCCAAGCTTCATGATAGAGCCCTTACCATAATTCTTCTCAATCGCTGCAACCGCATTATTCAGTGCGGCAAGCTTGCCCTCTCTATCATCTCCAAGATATTCTACTCTGCCTGCATTCACATTATCTTTCTTACTTGCTGCCATGCTATTCTAATCCTTTCTAATTATAAAATCTATAAAACTGATAAAAAATTCTTCCTCGTATCGTTAGTATAGCACATTTGTTCTACAAAAACAAGCGTTCGCAAAAATTTGTTCGTATTTTTTATCGATTATCTACTTTTTCTGGATACAAATCATGGTGCACAAGACGGTCTGTCGCTACCTGTTCCCACATCGTTCCCTGCTTTCCGTAATTCGTATATGGGTCGATAGAAATTCCTCCTCGCGGAGTAAACTTGCCCCATACTTCGATGTATTTTGGATCCATAAGCTTAATCAAATCTTTCATAATAATATTTACACAGTCTTCATGGAAATCTCCATGATTTCTAAAACTGAATAAATACAGTTTTAAAGACTTACTCTCTACCATTTTTACATCTGGTACATAAGAAATATAAATTGTCGCAAAATCCGGCTGCCCTGTCATTGGACAAAGGCTCGTAAATTCCGGGCAGTTAAATTTTACAAAATAATCATGATCCTGATGCTTATTAATAAAAGTTTCTAACATTTCCGGCGCATAATCCTGCGGATATTTCGTTTTCTGATTTCCAAGGAGTGTTACTCCCTGTAATTCTTCTTTTTCTCTGCTCATATTTTATTCACCATTCTCCTAGGCCTGTTCAAAACACGCTCTAATATACCTTATCATCAATAAAGGACATTGTTTTCCTTTTTATAGTTATTATATCATATTCCAATTATACTATAGTACTTTTATAAAACATCTCAGACAATCCAGCACAGTTTTATAAATCGCTATAGATTTTATTATCAAGAAGTATTAAGAGTTACAGGAACTTACCCTGCACACCAAAGTCATCACAATACTGGAACGTCGTATATACATTCTCCTTTGGTATTTTTAAATCTTCTTCCATAATCGTAAAGATTGCCTCATTAAATTTCTCGCAGTCTGCTCTTGTCACACCTGTTTTAAATACAACATTTACATAAGCACCATATTCTAAAAATTCTCCACCTTTATAAATGTGTTCATCAGAAGAAATGGATACCATAAGCCCGGCTGCTGTCTTTCCCGGTACACTTGTGATAGCCTCTCCTAATTTTTCTGTAAGAATTCTCTCCTGTTTTCTTGATGCCTGTTTTGCTAACTTTACTTCAATATATGGCATTGTATTATCCCCCTTTTTTCTCCGTATTTTCGTTATGAGTTCTTTTGATTTATTTTGATGTAGAATTTAAATATCTATGGATATCCCACATCAAGTCAACATTGTCATTAATGTAATGCTGGTGTCTCATTCTTATAAGTTGTAAAATGATAGATAAGATCAAAGCAATATCTTTCCTCACCTTTTTCTACCATACTCCAATGTTCTTCCTTATCAAGATTTGGCATCCATGTATCTGCTTCATAAGCATAATCAAGACGAGTAATATATGCTGTATCACAGTATGGAAGCAGCATACGGTAAATACTTTCTCCACCTGTCACAAAAATACTGTCTGTATCATACTTTGAAAGTTCTTCCCACAATTCTTCTTCACTGTGCACAACGATTGCACCTTTTCCATTATAATCTTTTTCATGAGTAAGTACAATATTTACTCTATTTGGAAGTGGCTTGCCACCCGGAAAACTTTCTAAGGTCTTTCTTCCCATAACAATCACATTACCTGTTGTTATGGCACTAAAGTTCTTCATATCTTCTGAAATGCGTACTAAAAGCTCTCCATCTTTTCCAATGGCCCAATTTTTATCTGCTGCTGCGATAAGCTTCATCTTTCTTCCTCCATTTTTATTTAATCTGCTCTATATCATCAAAGAAATACTGTCAGAACATTCACATTTAATAATCTGCTTTTTAAATCGCAATCGGAATGTTTTTAATCTGTGGTCCTGCCTCATAATCTTCAATCGTAAAATCATCTACTGTAAACTTGTAAAAATCTTTTACTTCTGGATTCAAAGTGACCTTCGGAGCTGGATAGACTGGTCTTTGTATCAGTTCTTTTACGATTGGAATGTGACGGTCATATATATGTGCATCTGCGATGACATGTACAAGCTCCCCTGGCTCAAAGCCACTTACCTGTGCAAACATCATGAGCAATGCCGCATACTGTACCACGTTCCAGTTATTTGCTGCTAAAATATCCTGAGAACGCTGATTTAAAATCGCATTCAGGCGGTTACCTGTCACATTAAATGTCATGCTGTATGCACATGGATACAGATTCATTTCGTGAAGATCCTCATGCACATAAATATTTGTCATAATTCTGCGGCTGAATGGATTCTCTTTTAAATCAAATAAAACTCTGTCAACCTGATCCATCTCTCCCTCTTTATATTTATGCTTCTTTCCAAGCTGATAACCATATGCCTTTCCAATAGAGCCATCTTCATCCGCCCATTCGTCCCAGATATGACTGCTTAGATCATGTACATTATTGGACTTTTTCTGCCATATCCACAAAATCTCATCAATAGCGGAACGGATATATGTTTTTCGAAGTGTGATTGCCGGGAATTCTTTAGAAAGGTCATAGCGATTCACTACACCAAACTTTTTAATTGTATACGCATAAGTTCCATCCGGCCATTTTGGTCTTACCTTTTCCCCTTCTGTACTGTATCCATTTTCGATAATATCACTGCACATATCGATAAATAACTTATCTGCATAGCTCATATTACTATTCTCCTTTCTTAATTCCTATACTTTTTATCTTTTTACTTTTTCTAGATTGTGTTTAAAAAATCATTCAGGCAGCCTGCACTGTATCACTGATATTTTATGTTATTTAACTGAAAGTCCTCATGGCAGGCAGTACACTTTATATTTTTTGCCTCTGTTTTCCTGCAACAATAAGATAATAATTGATTTTCTTTTTAAAAAGTATTAGAATAAAATATAACAATCATACCAATACTTTCATTCGGAAGATTCTTCATGGGTATGCCTGAGGAATCACAGCCGATTGACTACAGAAAGGACGTAATCATGAAAAAACATCGTATTATTTCCATTGCATTGTCTGTGATAGGCTTTGCAGCAACTTTAGCTCTGGTACTTTATCTTTTAAAAGACCGCATCAAGGGCTGTTCTTTCTGCGGAGACGATGCTCCCGATGAGGCAGAAGAAGATATCTTCGATTCTGACCTTGACGATTTAGAAGACTTCGTTCCAGTAGAAAAAGAAGAAGCGAAACCTTCCTCTCAGACAAAGGTTCGTCGTGGATATATTCCACTGAAGTTCCACTCACATGACGAAGCAGAGGAAGCATAGAGAACTCTTTATCATATGTATTATATCAGATTTGAAAGGCTGCAGGTTATCTTGCAGCCTTTAACATTTCCTCTAATTCTTCTACACTAAAGTTATAATGGGAATTACAGAAATGACAGTTTACCTCAATTGGTTTTCCTTCTTCGATCATATCTGCCAGTTCTTTTTTGCCGACACTGATTACCGCTCTTGAAACTCTCTCTTTCGAACAGTTACAGTAGAATTCTGTAGGAATCTTATCTTCAATCGTCATATCCATTCCTTCAAATAATTCTGCCATCATATCTTCCGGTGTCTCTCCTCTGTCAAGATGAGAGGTTACTGAAGTAAAATCTTTTAATCTCTCTTCTAATGCAGTAATTACTTCATCACTTGCAAAAGGCATCATCTGAATCATAAATCCACCTGCCTGCCTTACGGTATTCTCCTTATTCATAAGAACACCTAATGCTACGGAAGTAGGAATCTGTTCAGAAGAAGCAAAGTAATAGGTTAAATCCTCTGCAATTTCTCCTGTTATCAGGTTCGTCTGACCAGAATATGGCTCTTTTAAACCTAAATCTTTAATTACAGTAAGAACACCATTTCCGATTGCTCCACCTACATCAAGCTTGCCCTGTGCATTCGGTGGCAGCATAACGTCTTTATTGTAAACATATCCTTTTACTCTTGCCTTTGCATCAGAAGTTACAACAAGTCCTCGCATAGGACCGTCTCCTTTAATCTGTACGGTAACAATATCACTGTCATTCTTACACATACTTCCCATCATCGCTGTTCCGGTCATCAATCTTCCAAGTGCAGCCGTTGCGATAGGGCTTGTATTGTGAATCCGTCTTGCTTTTTCTACTAAGTCTTTTGTATTAGCAGCAAAAAAACGTACCTGTTTATCTGCTGCCATTCCTCTTATAATATAATCACTCATTCCGTTTCCTCCTGTTTCTCTTTTCCATTTTCCTGTGCAACCACTACGATACGCCCACTGTCTGTCCGTGGTTCCTGATTGCTGTATTCATCAAATGCCTGTAAAAATACAAGGCCGCTTTCTTCTAACATCTGCTTTATTTCTTGTAAAGAATATCCTCTCTGGATATGTTCTTCCTGAAACTTCCGATAACGATCTCCGTCTTCCTGCACAAACACTTTCAAATCAATATCGTTTAACTGACTTTCCTCATCGTACTCATTAAACCAGATAAAGCTTACGTCTTCCCGATCTTCTGCAATGACTGTCTCCCCAATCATATCACGATATTTATAATCCGTATTGAAATCAAATATAAAGAGTCCTTTCGGGTCAAGATAATTATTTACCAGACGGAAAACTTCTGTCAGATCTTCTTTTTCTGTAATGTAGTTTACACTGTCGCACACGGATACAACCGCCTTCACCGTACCATACAGCTCAAATTCTCTCATATCCTGTAAAAGATACAAAAACTCCGGGGATGTTTTTTCTCTGGCTATTTGAAGCATATCTACCGAATTATCTACACCAATCATATCAAATCCAGCATTTCCAAGAAGTGACATCAACTTCCCAGTTCCACATCCAAGCTCTAATACAAGTCCATCTGTTATTTTATTTTTCTTTAAAATTGCCAAAATGAAATCTGCCCATTCTTCATAGGGCACGTTATCCATGAGTTCATCATAAACTCTCGCAAAATTTTCGTAGCTTCCCATTTATCTTTCCTCGTTTTTTATAAGAAATCCACAGCAAATATACCGTAAAATTCCCCCATTGTATTCTAACATTTTATAATAATGGTGCAAAAATTCGCAGTATTCCCTGTAGGAGCAGGAAAAACATATTTTTCTTACACATCTCCGGCATAATACGATTACAATCTTCTAATGTATCTAATATATCTTTCTTTATATCCATAACAGTATCATTATTATATAAGAAAAGTCCATTTTCAAAATGCAGATACAAACTGCGGTAATCAAGATTAATCGTTCCTACTGTAGCAATCTTATCATCGCATACCGCACACTTTGCATGAACAAATCCTGGCCGGTACTGGAATATCTGTACACCGCCCTCTACAAGCTGTGGATAATAAGACTGCGTTACCAGAAATATCATCTTTTTGTCCGGAATTCCCGGTGTGATAATCCGAACATCAACCCCTCTTTTTGCTGCAAGGATTAACGCGGTAACCACTTCATTATCAATAATCAGATACGGCGTAAAGAAATATATATACTTCTGTGCACTGTTGATTAAGTTGATATATACACTTTCTCCAACAAACTCCGAATCTAATGGATGGTCTGAATAGGGAAGAACGATTCCTCTTTCTTCTTTAGCAAGCGGCCTCACATCTTCCAAACAAAATTTCTCATAATCCAGTTTATCTTTTTCTAATGCAAAGGCATTCCACATCTGCAAAAACATCTGAGTCATGCTGTAAACCGCTTTACCTGTTATCCGCACACCATTGTCTTTCCAGTATCCAAAACGCTGCTTTTCATTAATATATTCATCTGCAAAATTAATTCCGCCGGTAAACGCAACATCCCCATCAATAACAAGAATCTTACGATGGTCTCTGTTATTAAATACCGTAGAGAAAATAGGAATATAACGGTTAAATACAATACATTTGATTCCTTTTTTGCGAAGGAAATCCGCATAATGTGACGGTAAGTTAAAGATACAGCCAACATCATCGTACATAACTCTGACATCTACTCCCTCTTTAACCTTTTCTTCCAAAATATCCAGAATGGTATTCCACATGATACCCTCTTCTATAATGAAATATTCCAGATAAATGTATTCCTTCGCCTTTCTCAATTCTTCAACCATTACTTTAAAGCAGTCTTCACCTGATGGATAATAATCCACCTTTGAGTCTTTGTAAGCGGGAAATCCTGACTGGTGCTCCAGATAGTAAATCTGCGAAGCCGTACTGCCGTCCTTTTCTTTCAACTCCTGCTCTATCTCCGGGTCAGCCTTTAAATGTCTTACACTTTCTTCGATCATTGGCTCTAACTTCCTACGAAGATAGGATATCGGCTGCTTTCCTCCAATCGTCAGATACAAAAGTCCTCCAAAAAGTGGAAACAGCAAAATAACAACAATCCAGCCCAGCTTAACAGACGGGTTGTCACTTCGATTCATAATGTATATCACTACTAAAATACTCAGTATTTTAAATGCCGCAGTAATATACTGACTGTAGGAAGTCACTTTTAGAAACATTCCGACAAACCACATAATTTGTAAAAAGATAAGAAAAGTTACGATAACAATACGCTGTGATAAAAATTTTAAAAACTTACGCATTCTCTCCACTTCTTTCCTGTAAATTCACGGGAATAAACTTTTTCAGAGAAAAAGAATATAAATAACTCTCGCTAACCCTCTTTCCTAAAATCTGTTCAAGGGCTGCTTTATAATATAACATCTGATTCCCATATCGGTCAAGAAGCAGACTCTCCTCCCCTTCTTTTATCCGGTCCGTCTTATAATCAATGAGCCACAAACTCTCTTCTGCCTCTCCGCATATATCAATAATTCCCTGTACAACAACAGTATCTTCTGCCTGCGTATCTGCATTCATTAATGAAACGGGAAGCCCGACTGTAAATGGCAGTTCCTTTCTCAAATTTCCCTGTCTGTCCATTTGAGATAATTTTTCTCCTATTTCAGAGAAAAGAAACGCTCCTATCGCCCTGTATAACCACTTTGCAGAAATCTTTTCTGATTCAGGATATGTGCCTTTCAATGCATCTATCCATTCAAAAAGCTGCTTTTTCGTCTGAATCTGTCCAAAAGGAAGTAATTCCATAATCTTATGGATAATCGTTCCTCTGGCAGTTGCTGCAATCTCAGACTTTTCTTCTTTTAAAAATTCCGGCATCTTAACTTCTTCCTCAAAGTTATTTTGTTCTGGCAGCATAATGGATGATTCTTCTTCTGGCAATGTGGTCTGAGAAAGTGTCTTTAACTCAGAAACAGAATACTTTCTTTTCCACTTTGTTGCGTCACGATTTGGATATTCATAAGAAAATGATTGTTCCACCATAGATACATCTGCTGGAATCACAACCGTGTCCATAAAAGTCTGATAAGAAAATTCTTCTTCCTGTTTCCTTTCCTTCTCAAAAAATGGAAGGATTTCTTCCCAGTTAACCAGTCTTGCCTTAAGCCAGCTGGCAGTTACTCCCTCAGAGTGCGCCTGTTTCTGCGTCTCCTGATTTTTCAAAAAACCTTCCCTCTCTTCTGACTTTTCCGACTGTGTACTCCGAAATTGATCTGCCAGTATAGGAAGAAGCCAGTCCATAGCGCTTGTCGCTCTCCACTTCTGTGTATTTATTTGGAGCCTAAGTCCTGCTTCTAAGTCCTGTGCCTTTATTGTTCCTGTAAGAATCAGCTTTCTCTTTGCCCTTGTCATCGCCACATATAAAATACGCATTTCTTCTTCTAAAGTATCTTTCCACACTTTTTCCTGAATCGCCTTTTTCATAAGCGACGGATGATGGAATCGCAATGTGATATTGACACATTCCATTCCAATTCCCAGTTCTGGATGACAGAGCATCGGTTTAGTCAAATCCATCCGGTTAAACTTTTTCGATAATCCACTGACGAATACTACTGGAAATTCCAGACCTTTACTCTTATGGATTGTCATAATTTTTACAACATTTTCATTCTCTGTTCCGCTTCCGGCCTCACCCATCTCAATTTCGTAAGACTTGAGCTGCTCCATATATCGATTAAAGTAAAATAATCCTTTAAATACCGTTTTTTCGTAATCTTCTGCTTTCTTTAAGAGCATCAGAAGATTCTCTTTTCGTTTTGCCCCATCCGGCATTAACTGTACATCATAGTAAAAACCAGTTCTCTGATAAATATCCCATAACAGCACTCCCAATGGCTGCTCCTTTTTTTGCTCGCGGAAATATTGTAAATCTTTATAAAAATGCTGAATTTTTGCTCGTAGTTCTTCCTCTGCTCCCTCCTGCAAATACAGGCACATAAGGTCATACAAAGTATATTGCTCTCTCATTGGCTCTCTTACGAGAATTCTAAGTTTAGTCAGTTCTTCCTCTGTAAAACCTCCAATAGAAGAAAGCATGACCGAAGCCATCGGGATATCCTGATACACATTATCTACCACAGAAAGATAATTCAGTATAATCGTAATCTCCCTTGTATGAAAATATCCTGTTTTGTTTTCACAGCTTACCGGTATTCCATTCTTCTCTAAAAACTCCGCCATTGGCTCCATTCTTCCGGCTCCTGAACGCAAAAGTATTACAATATCTCCGTAATGATATCCTTCTTCTATCAGTTCCTGTATTCTTTTTGTGATAAGAGCCGTCTCCGTCAGTACATCTTCCGGGGCTTCCTCTAAGGTCTGGACACTGTCTTTTACAAAGAATAGTAGTTCCGAAGTTTCTTTATCTTCCAGCATTGGGCCACCCTCACCAGCACGAAGAGCTGTCTCTTCATTGTAGTCTACACCACCAAAGTCTCTTTCCATCAAACGGGAAAATACATAGTTTGTAAAACAAAGTACTCCCGGTGCACTTCGGAAATTATCTCGAAGTTCTATAGAAACTCCCTCTTCCTCATTATGATATTTTTCATTTCTTCTTAAAAACAAATCTGGTCTTGCCTGGCGGAACCGATAAATGCTCTGCTTTACATCTCCTACAGTGAATAATGTATTATTATCTTTTTCTGATAACATTTCTAAAATTGTTTCCTGCACAAGATTCGTGTCCTGATATTCATCTACAAAAATCATCTTATACTTTTTTGCTAATGTTTTTGCTGTTTCGGAAGGATAGGCCTGCCCTCCCTCATCATAATGATCTACCAGGAGTTCTAGTGCAAAATGTTCTAGGTCATCAAAATCATATACATTTTTTTCTTTTTTATATGCAAGATAAATCTCTTCAAAACGCTGCGCAAGCACAATATATTCTTCTAAAAGAGGATAAATACCTGCTGCCTCTCTTTGCAGTTCTTCTGCCGGAGCAGTAAATACTGTTTCTTTTTGCTTTTGCAGCAGTTCTTTTACCTCCTGGTGCCATTCTTTTACTATCTCATAATCTGCCCATTCCTTATCTTTCTTTGTCGCTCTTGGAAAGGCCGGTACAGACCCACGAGATAATACCATATAATAAGCATCATAACTTTCTGTCTGTGAAAGTGCCTCCACATACTCTGATACATCCTGTAAAAGAACACCGTATTTTTCTGGAACTTCTTCCCCTGCTATATTCTTTAACAGCTTTGACAGCGCTTCTTTTTCCTGCAAAAGTTCCTTTTTCGCTTTTAAGAAAATAAGCATTACTGCTGGGGAATTGTCCCACTCTTTTGCCTCTGCAAGCTGCAATGCTTCCTGCTTTGTCTTTTCAAACCAGAAAGAAGCATTGGGGAAACTGCGAGAGAAGCGATATAAGTCTCCTACCAGTTCTTCTAAAACCTTATCACTTTTTCCTGGTGCATACGACTCTGCAAACTTCACAAAACTTTCCCTTCCAGAAGCATATGCCTCCTCTAACAATTGTTCTATTGCCTGCTGGCGGAGTAAGAACAACTCTCCTTCCTCCCCTATTCGAAAGGAAGGGTCAATAGAAAGTTCATTATAATGTGTACGAATTAAATGATTACAAAAGCTGTGTACTGTTGAAATATCTGCCTGTCTTATCTTTCGAATCTGCTTCCTTAAATAGTGATTCTCCGGATCTTTTGCCAGACGTTCTTCTAAATCCAAACTAATACGCTCTTTCATTTCTGCTGCTGCAGCGTTCGTAAATGTCATAACAAGAAACCGATCGGCCTCTACAGGATTTTTCTCATCCATAATAAGTTCCGCCATACGGCTTACAAGAACTCTTGTCTTACCCGCACCAGCTCCAGCAGATACCATGATATTTTTATCCCTTAAAAATATGGCCTGTTCCTGCTCTTTTGTGTAATTCATCTATTCTCCCTCCTCTCTGATTTTTTCTAAGACTTCCTCCACAGACATTCCCTGGAAACTCTGGTACTCATAACCTGGCAGCTTCGGATCAAATCCACAGACATCTGCGAAAGGACAGTAATCACAGGCTGTTCCTTTTTTATTTCTGTACGGTCTTGGATGAATCTCTCCTTTATAAATTCTCTCGCCTAATTCTGCCGCCTTTTTCCGGGCATAAGCTCCCATATAATGAAAGTCCTGCGTACTCATCACTGGAGAATTTTTATATGGTTCTCCAGACTTTTTCAGACGAATCGGCATAGATACAAAACCATCACTGCCCTCTTCTAACTTACTCAGTATATCCGCATCACTATTTGCCATTCCAGACAGTCGAAAATTTTTAAGAAGTTCGCTTTCTTCTGCATAATCTGCCTTTATAATTGGGTCTTGTAACTGATAATAGAAGATTCCGGCAGGAACAACAGGTTTATTATCGGGATTTTGTTCATTTTCTTTATAAATTTCTTCCGCTGCATTCATGTAAATGACAAGCTGCATCTCCAGTCCATAATAAAAGTCTTCCAATTCAAACTTTTTCATTCCAGACTTGTAGTCGATGACTTTCATAAGAATCTCATCATCATCCTCGCAGGTATCTACCCTGTCAATCACACCCTGCAAAAACATCTTTCTTCCATCTTCGAGCGGGACTTCCGCCTCTTTTAACTTTTTGTTTTTTCCAAAACTAAGCTCAAATCTATCTGGTTCGAACTGGCTGTTTTTCAAATGGACGCGCAGAACCTGAATTGTCCTTTTCATAATTCTCTCTACTGTTTTTATTTTGTACTGATTTCGAGAAGAACTCTGGAACACATCACTCAGATTCTCATCCATCGCTGTATGCAGCGCTTCTGAAATATATTGTTCCTGCACTTCATCCGGGATATTCTTCCAGCTATATTCCGACTCTTTTACCTTTCTGGAAAAACACTCTAATGCCTTATGAAAAAGATTACCAAGATCTATAGGACGAATCTTATATTCTTCTCTTTCTCTTAGTTCCAGACCATAAATACAAAAATATTGATATGGACAGGCTGCAAATCGCTCTAACCTTGTTACACTTCCTGAAAGTTCCTTTCCGTAAAGCTGCTCCAGCAATTCTTCTGAAAGTTCTGGTTCCTGATATGCATTTTCAATCCAATGTCCATATTTTTCCAGTTCTTTCCTTCCCTCACTCTGCTCTAACCAGTACTTTGCCAGCATAACAAAAGCCCTGTTCTTCCGTACTTTCTCGGGTTCTGTTTTTGCCTGAAGAAAACTTTCTATCAGAAATTCCCGACTGTCCTCCAGATTAAAGTAATATCTTCGCTCCTCTTCTGGATACTGTTTTCTCTTCAACTTTGGGAAAATCTGGCTTATATTTTTCTGAAGAAGTGAAGGCCGCAATGCCGAACCGTCACTATCTGTCACAGAATAAGAAAAATATAATTCATCTGTTGGTTTGGCAAATGCCATGTACATATAAAATTCATCTTCCATCGACTGTTCTAGCAGGCTCTGCGATAAAGAAATACCACAATTTTTTAAAACTTCTTTTTCCTCATCACTGAGAAGTCCTCTGTCCTCTATATTCGGCGGTATCTTCCCATCGTTCATTCCTGTGATAAACAGCACCTTTACTTCATGCAGACGGGTACGCTTTAAATCACCTAGAACCACCTGATCCATTGTCAGTGGAACAACACCAAGACCCAGCGCATCAAGACCCGCATCCACAATTTCTGCAAGTTCCTTTACCGGCATCTTTTCCTCACCGAAAATCATTACGATTTTATCCATGAGCGACAGTAAGAGATCATATAACTGCCTATACTCAGTAGCTTTTACAAAGTCACTGTTTTCCTCCGCTTTTTTCGCCTGATTCTTGAGCTTCTCCTCAAAAGAAAGCTTTTCCATCGTATGATACAATACTTCTATTTTGTCTCTTACACTAGCCTCTTTATCTCGCATAACTGAACAGAAGTTTTCCGTTTCTTCCATGAATTTTTCCTGTAAAAGAAGAAGTGCTTTTATCGCTGCCTCGTCTTTATTCTTGAGTCTCCTGTAAAATGGCTTCTTCCACATGGAATATCCCCTAACACCTGCATACAACACATAATTTTCCAGATAATCAGCATCTTCATCTATAAGATTAGACATTCCAGACTTCAGATAACGGAACACACTCTCATAAGAATATTCCATCTGTGCAAGATGAAAGAGGGAGCGAACTGCCTCAACTCCTGAATGATAGGAGACTTTCTTTTTCGTATCCTCGAATACCGGAATATTTAAAATAGCTGCCTTTCGTTTAAATGCAGAGGCATAATCGGCCACATCTCCTGAAAGCACTGCAAAATCGCGATAGCGGTAACCTTTTTGTCTTACAAGCTGCTCTATTTTGTGCATAACATAGTCTGCCTCTCCATCTGGATTATGGCACACTGTCATATGGATTCGTTCTATCTTCTTTGAATAAATCTTCCGGCTATTTTGAAATAGATTTTTTTCTAAAAATGCAAGTTCTGAATTATTTATAAATCTTGGAGAAACTGGTGTGTCAAGCTTTACGACCTCTTCTACTTCCTGCATATTTTCCTGACAGAGCATTAGCAGCGCATCCCCTGTCTTCTTACTGGAAGTGAATAAATCCTCAGGCATTCCCCTTTGTCCGGGCACAAATTCTGGAATTGTTATTGTCACGTTAATCTGCCCCGCAACCTTTAATAATTCCTTTAAAAATGCCAACTGAACCGGGGTAAATCCTGCAAATCCATCAAAATAAAATACTGCATTCGTAAGCATTGGAGCTTCTTTGGCAAATTCTCTGGCAACATCAAGTATCTGTTCTGTTACCATAAATCTTCCCTCTATCGCTTTATCAAAATGTTCATAAATTCTGCCAAGTTCCTTGCATTTGTTAGAAAGAGCTTTATTCTCTCCGAGTTTCTCAGAAACTTCCTCTACCTGCTCCCAGGTTACCCCATATCCGATAAACTCCATTAACATAGACTTTAACTCATCAATGAAGCCTGCCTTTTTCATACTTTTTTTAAAATAAAGAAAATTATTCTCACCTTCCGAAAGAATCTTTCGAAGCATCATGGATACTCCTAAATCTTCAAGGATTTCTCCCGGCTGATACCCACATTCGTCAAAAATACGATAGGCAAGCCGATGAAAACTCAGTACATCTATGTTAAAAAAGCCATGTCTTGGATGTTTCTTTACCATTTTTCTCTGCATCTCAAGACTGAACTGCTCTGGTACGATTACATAATATTTCTGCTGCGGATTCTCCATGGAAAGGCGGATTACTTCCTGCACCAGATATTCCGTTTTTCCCTGTCCGCTTCTTCCTGTAATTAATCTTAGTGCCATGAATCCTCCTCTGCTCCTATTCTATAATTGCTATTCGTCCGCTTTGTCATTCCAGTGTGCAAGTTCTTCCCTTAATGTAGACAACAATTCACTTTCCGGCAGTTTGCGAACAACCTGTCCTTTCTTTATCAAAAGGCCCTCACCTTTTCCTCCTGCGATCCCGATATCTGCCTCTTTGGCTTCTCCCGGTCCATTTACCACACAGCCCATTACGGCAACCTTGATATCTAAATCATCAAATTCTGTAACCATTTTTTCTACTTCATTAGCAAGACCGATTAAATCAATATTAGTTCTTCCACAGGTAGGACAGGATACGACTTCTATTCCACCCTTACGAAGTCCTAACGTCTTTAAAATCTGCTTTGCAGAAGCAATCTCATTCACAGGATTTCCTGTAAGAGAAACGCGGATTGTATCACCAATTCCCTGATTTAAAATAATACCAAGACCAATTGCAGATTTGATATTTCCACGGAATAATGTACCTGCTTCGGTAATTCCTACATGAAGCGGATACGGACATTTCGGTGCTAATAATTCATGTGCCTTTGCACACATTAAAACATCAGAGGACTTAATGCTGACAACGAGATTATCATATCCCATGTCTTCTATCATTTTTACTTTATCCAATGCACTCTCCACTAATCCTTCTGCGGTTACTTTTCCATACTTTTCTACAATATTTTTTTCTAAAGAACCGCTATTTACTCCGACACGGATAGGTATATTATATTCCTTTGCCTTATCAACTACCGCTTTTACTCTTTCTGCCGAACCAATATTACCCGGATTAATTCTTATCTTATCTGCTCCATTCTCAATGGCAGCAATCGCCATACGATAATCAAAATGTATATCTGCCACGATTGGGATGTGAATCCGCTTTTTAATCTCGCCAAGTGCCTTCGCCGCCTCTAAAGTAGGTACTGTAGAACGGATAATATCACAGCCTGCCGCTTCTAACTCCAAAATCTGTGCCACTGTTGCTTCCACATCTTCTGTCTTTGTGTTTGTCATAGACTGAATTAAAATCGGATTGCCGCCTCCAATTACACGATTGCCAATTCTTACTTCCTTTGTATGTTCTCTGTACATTATATATACTCCTCTTCTCATTTCTCACTATTGCCAGAAAAGAGCCTGATGCATCTCTTCAAACTGTGAGAATTTTCTTTTAAATAAAAGTATAATTCTCTTTGTCAAAACATAGCCGCAACAGCCTCTTTTCCTCACTTATACTTTCTCTTTCCTGCGGAATAAACCAAATAAATCAGCCAGGATAGCGCAAGATAAGTTTATCTGTGTGTTTATTTACATCCTATAGTTATTCAAAGATATAAACATTTTTAAATAATTTTTAGTTTTACTTATATGAAAAAGATATTTTTAATATCATTTGCCATAACAATAACCATCAATGCCATCAAAAGGACAAGTCCTGCAAAATGAACCATTCCTTCTTTTTCCGGCGATACCTTTTTCCTGCGAATCATCTCAAGAATAATAAATACGAGACGTCCTCCATCTAATGCCGGAAGTGGCAAAAGATTCATAACTCCCAAGTTAGCACTCAGCATAATCGCGAAGTTAAGAAGGCTCAGCACAACAGTCTTAATACCATGCACAATAGACTGCTCATATGTGTTTCCAATCATATTCACGATTCCAACTGGGCCGGAGAGATCATTCAGTTTAAATCGTCCTGTTATCAAATATTTAAGACTTAGGAACGTGGATTTAATCTGATACCTTACCTCTAAAATACTATATTTTAGCGTACCGATAATTCCTTCCTTTGTATCTTCCGTCATAGAAATACCAAAAGCATAGGTTCCAGCCTCTGTTTTCTTTCTTGTAACTGTAACAGTCTTTTGCTTTCCGTCCCTCTCATACGTCACCTCTACATCCGCTTTATCTTTGTGTAGATAATTAAAAAGAGAAATCTCCCGAAAATTATAAATTCGGGAACCGTCTAACTTTACAATACGGTCTCCTTCATGAAGTCCCGCCTCATACGCTCCACTATCTGCTGAAATTTCTCCAGCTACTGCCGGATCTGCCCCGCTAAACCCAATAACAAATAAGGCAAGCACAAATGCCAGAATAAAATTGAAAAATGGGCCTGCAAATATAACAGAAAAACGAGCCAGTGCAGACTGACTGCCAAACGCTCTCGGATCTTTACAGTCATCATCCTCTCCAAGCATTACACAACATCCTCCAAATGGCAGACACTTTATCGAATACTTCGTCTCTCCAATCTGCTTTCCAAAAATAGTCGGTCCAATTCCTATCGCAAATTCCTCAACACAAATACCATTTTTCTTTGCAAAAAGAAAATGTCCCAGTTCATGAAAAATAACAATAACACTAAATAAAACAATTGCAAGAATGATTTTCAGCATGAATTTTCCTTTCTTTTACTGAAGTATAGAATAAACCCACTGCTCTGTTGCAAGAATTTCTTCTAAATCAGGATGAGCAGATACTTTATGGGCATCCATACACTTTTCAATGGAACGGACAATGTCCGTATACTTTATCTCACCTTTTAAAAACTTTGCAACTGCCCTCTCATTTGCTGCATTAAAGACTGTCGGCATCGTTCCTCCGGTCTTTCCAGCTTCAATTGCAAGAGATAAGCCTCTAAATACTTTGTAATCTGGTTTTTCAAATGTAATCTGTGACAGCTTTGAAAAATCCAGTCTGTCTCCAGAAAGGCTCCTTCTTTCCGGATAAAATAACGCATACTCAATCGGCACCCGCATATCCGGTGTACCAAGCTGTGCGATAATCGCACCATCAACATACTGTACCATCGAATGAATAATACTCTGTGGCTGGATAACAACTTCTATCTGTGAGTAATCCACCCCGAACAGCCACTTCGCTTCCATTACTTCAAGTCCTTTATTCACCATCGTTGATGAATCAATCGTAATCTTTGGCCCCATAGACCAGTTTGGATGATTCAGTGCATCCTCCAAAGTAACTGTTTCCAAAAACTCTGCACTTTTTCCACGGAAAGGCCCGCCAGATGCCGTAAGAAGAATCTTATCAAGTGCTGCCTTCGGCTCTCCCTGAAGGGACTGGAATATCGCAGAATGCTCACTGTCTACCGGAAGAATAGAAACGCCGTACTCTTTCGCCATCGGAATAATCAGATGACCGGCTGTTACAAGTGTCTCCTTATTAGCTAAAGCAATATCCTTGCCCTTTTTAATCGCTTCCATTGTCGGTAAGATTCCCATCATACCGACAACTGCAGTTACAACAACATCCGCGCTGTCTGCTCCTGCCACTTCAATAAGACCTTCCATACCACAGACAACTTCTACCTGTTCCCCTGCAAGTTCTTCTTTAAGTTCCTGTGCCTTTTTCTCATCAGAAAGGCTTACAAGCTTTGGATGAAACTCTTTAATCTGTTCTTTTAAACGCTCTTTATTAGTTCCCGCAGCTAATGCTACTACCTGCAATTCATCAGAGTGTTCTCTGACAACATCTAATGTTTGCGTACCAATAGATCCTGTAGAACCTAATATTGCTATCTTTTTCATTTTAATCCCACCACCATTACTAACATATAATAAATAATCGGTGCCGTAAATATGATACTGTCAAAACGGTCAAGGATTCCTCCATGTCCTGGTATCAGATGACTGTAATCCTTAATATCATAATTTCTCTTTATCGCAGAAGCACCTAAATCTCCGATAATACTGATAAGACCTCCAATAGCACAAACTATACCAAATACAACAATTAGATTGTAATTAACTGAAAGGAACTGTTTCGCAAATAATCCATAAAGGCATCCTAACAATCCTGCCCCAATTACTCCTCCAATAGCTCCCTCAACTGTCTTCTTCGGACTTAATATCGGAGACATCTTATGTTTGCCAATTAATCGTCCCGTACAGTATGCTAATGTATCATTACCCCACGCACTCAAAAATACGAGAACAACCATATATGCTCCATCAGAAAGCATACGAATCCGATAAATACAAGAAAGCATCACTGTAACATAAAATAATGCAAAATAAGAGATTGCTATACTAGAAATCTCATACTTTGGAAAAGTAAAAACGTACACTGCAATAAGCAAAATCAATACTAATAATGCCAGTGGCATTACATACTGTTCCAATCCAAGAAGTAATAATAAATAATACAATACACTTCCCGTATATACAATGACTCCAAGTGCAGACTTCTCCATCTGAATTACTCTCAATAGCTCAAATACACCAATCAGGGAAATAGCTCCCACTACAAAGAATGTCAAAAATCCACCATAATACAGTGTAACAAAAGTAATAAGTACCAGAATAATTCCGCTAATTAATCTCTGCTTAAACATCGCTGTCCTCCCTATCAGACTCCACCAAAACGGCGGTCTCTAGTATTATAGTACTCCACTGCCCGTATTAATTCTTCTTTATCAAAATCTGGCCAAAGTACATCTGTAAAATAAAATTCTGCATAAGCAAGCTGCCAAAGCATCCAGTTAGAAAGTCTCTGTTCCCCACTGGTTCGAATCATCAAATCCGGATCTGGCAAATCCTTTGTATCAAGGTAAGATGCAAATTTCTCCTCAGTGATCTCCTCCGGATCAAATGCTCCATCTTTACAATCCTGTGCCATATGATGCATCGCTCTTACCATCTCATCACGACTTCCGTAATTGAGCGCAATCGTAAAATTAAGACCTGTATTCGCTGCAGACACTTCCTCTAATTCATCGATCGCGGCTCTGATATCATCATCCAGACGGCTCTTTTCACCAATAACACGGACACGCATATTATTCTTAGCTGTTCTTTCGATACAATCTTTTAAATACTTTCTTAAAAGCTTCATTAACGCCTTTACTTCTTTTTCTGGACGTTTCCAGTTCTCTGTTGAAAATGCGTATACAGTAAGGTACTTAATTCCAATATCCCACGCATCTTCACAAATCTGTTCTACTGTCTTCGCTCCCTGTGAATGTCCATAATTTCTCGGCATAAAACGCTTCTTCGCCCAGCGTCCATTCCCATCTAAAATAATCGCCACATGTTCAGGGATTGTAAGCAGCTTTCCATGTAATTCCTTTTCCACTTATCTGTAATCCTCCAAATATTTTTATGTACTCGCAGATTCTCTCCATTCTTAATTTTGTAAAAAGATTTTTATCAGCTGCGTTCAAATTCTAGAGCGTGTTTGAAAAATGCTTTCTGCAAGATGTGTGTTACAATTTGCGGGAGATTTTGCCTGAATGAGAGCGGCGTAGTGGGCTACGTCAACTGAATGAAGGCAAAATATACCGCAAATTGGGCGTGCAGATTGCTGGAATGATTTTTCAAACACGTTCTAAAACGTAACGGATAAAAAACCGTCCACAAAAGCAAATGCAAAAGGAATCTTATAAGTACATTTTCTACATAAGAAAAACCAGACAGCCAGTCACGCCGGCTGCCTGGTTGCTTTCCATGATATTATACTGTAAGAATCTCTTTAGATTTCTTATCAATCATTCCATCGATAGTCTTAATATATTTATCTGTAGCTTTCTGTACTTTATCCTGCTGATCCTTTAATTCATCCTCTGTAATCTCGCTATTCTTATTCGCTTTCTTCAGGGAATCGTTCGCATCTCTTCTGATGTTACGGATAGCAACCTTCGCTGCCTCTCCTTTCTTCTTAACATCTTTCACGAGTTCCTTTCTGCGTTCCTCTGTCAGCTCAGGGAATACAAGACGGATAACCTTACCATCATTAGTAGGATTAATTCCGATATCGGACTGCATAATTTCTTTCTCAATTGCCTTTAAAAGGGATGTCTCCCAAGGCTGAATTGTGATAATTCTTGGTTCTGGAACAGAAATATTACCAACCTGCTGTAATGGAGTAGGTGTTCCATAATAATCTACCTTAATCTTATCTAATACATGTGGGTTTGCTCTTCCCGCACGAATAGAATTGTACTCCCTCTCAAGACTCTCAATAGACTTCTGCATCTTGTCTTCAAACTTCTTTATCATAATATATGTCCTCCTGCATTATATTCATGCTCTGTAACTGTGTGATACTAATTTACAATAACCCTACTTAATTGTCAAGCTTTTTCCAATATATCTGTATGAATTATTTGCAAAATAAATTTCTGGCTTCTTATACGGTAACGTAAGTTCCGTTAAAGTTGCCGCTCATCGTGTTTACAATACTATTCTCTTCTTCTAAACCAAAGATTACTAATGGCATCTTATTCTCAAGACACATAATTGTTGCAGTAAGATCAATAACACCTAACTTCTTGGAAAGAACTTCATCAAGAGAAATCTCATCATACTTTACTGCATCTGGATTAACCTTAGGATCACTGTCATAAACACCATCAATTGCCTTGGCTAAAAGAATGGCATCTGCCTCGATCTCAATCGCACGAAGAGCTGTTGCTGTATCTGTAGAGAAATATGGATGTCCTGTTCCTCCTGCAAAGAAAGTCACAACACCTTCTTCAAGATTCTTTACTGCATCATCTTTAGAGAAAAGCTCTGTAAATGCACCACAAGTAAATGGTGTATATACCTTTGTTTTCATTCCAACATGGCGGAACATATCAGAAACGTAGATACAGTTCATTACAGTTGCAAGCATACCAATCTGGTCAGCCTTCGTTCTTTCCATATTCTCGCTGGTTCTTCCTCTCCAGAAGTTACCACCGCCGATAACGATCGCAACCTGCATTCCATCATCAACAATCTTCTTTACCTGCTCTGCTACCTTTAATACAGTTGCTTCATCAAATCCTGTCTTTTTTTCTCCTGCTAATGCTTCTCCGCTTAACTTTAATAAAACACGGTTTAAACTTTTTAAATCTTTCATGTAAACCTCCAAATGTTTTTATCCCATGATAATCTTTCGGGTGCGAAAATCATAGCGAATTTCGGTCTTCTTAAACTTCTCATCTACATCAATAAATTTAAGCATAGTATCATCGTGTGCTAATACTGGATAATTCATCCCGGACAACACCGAAAAAAAGACATCTATAATCATATATCCATTTTTCCTCGAAACATTCGACAATAATACCTTCATTCTTCACACCCCTGATTCTCTGTCCTTCTGCAAGAAGGCAAAGTAATACTTAATATCATTATAGCTGATTTTATCTCTAATGTAAAGAAGTTCTGATTTGCGCAGCAAAGGAGCGAAAATGTCAAGTTTTTTTGCAACATTTTTTCAAAAAAATTTTTAACATTGTTTACCTGTTATTCATTATTTATAATGACATAATCTAGCTTCAATTACAATTATTTTTGCCATCTTTTTTAAAAAAGTGCATAGAAAAAAGACTGTCTTCCGGCAGCCATTTTCTATATGCACCTCTTAGCTTTATCCTGTTAATTTTTCCATTTCATTAATAAATTGATTTTCTGCTGTATCATACTCAAATATCTTACGAGGATAATTATTTATCCATGTTTCTATTTCCTTGATTTCGGTTTTACTTTTCTTATCAAAATTAACTCCTTTTGGTATATGACGTCGGATTAATCTGTTTGCATTTTCATTAGAACCTCGTTCACAACTACTATATGGATGGCAATAATATACTTTCGTTCTTTTCTTTTTATTTCTTCTCGATTTTTCCAGACCTTCTGCATCAGAAAATTCTACTCCATTGTCTACTGTAATTGTTTTAAATACATCACGGAATAATCGCTCTCCACATTTTCTTTCAATCATGTTTAATGTTTTTACAACTGTTTGTGCCTTTCTGTCAGGCATCAGATACACGATTTCTTTTCTTGTTTTTCTCTCCGTTAAAACGAGCATGACTTTTTTGGATTTACCTTGAGGACCTACAACCGTATCCATTTCCCAATGACCAAATTCTTCCCTGAAATCAATATGTTCTGGACGCTGGCTGATGCTATCCCCCGCCTGCACTCTCTTTTGTACCTTTACTTTTTTCTTTTTGTGCTGCTTTTTCTTCTCCGGCAAATCTTCCATCGTTATATTTAAAAAGATACCTTTCTTTATGTAACTATATATAGTATTGGTACTTAATGTGACTGTAAATTCTTTTCCTTCTTTTTTTATTTCATGTAAGGCAGCCGCCGGAGAACGCTTTTCATCTACTATCTTTTTTTCTATATAATGTAACAACTTTAAATCACTGCCTATTTTTAGATCTCGTCCACGTTCCTTTAATTTTTTTTGATAATGTTCCTCTGCAACATATGGATCGTATACCGTTGATTCCGTGTAATCCGTATTTCTTTTTACAAATTCCCCTCGTTTTATTTCACGGTAGATTGTCTGACGGCAGACTCCTAATCTTTTTGCAATAGTTGCAACTGATATTTTATCTAGTAACCAGGCATATATCTTTAATCTATCTTCATATTTTAGTTGTCTCCATTTTTTCCCCATAAACTATCCCACCTTAATTTTATACCTATGCCCATATATGTACTACATATATATCTTACTTTAATAGTACATGTCAATTCGTTTCCGGGACTTTTTTAATCGTTATTTTCCTAATCCATTTGTTTTAAAATAATAACGCAAATATTTCTTTAATCAAGGATTTTTATCTAAACTCTATGAGGAAAAATTTAAGTTTATATATATCTATATATATTTTTCTATTTGTGTACCGAAATTCGGCACATTTTATTTTGTTATTATGAGATTGTCTTTGTAATGCTGTGTTTTATCCACTCTATATAATAAAAAAGACTCCACATCTTCTTGATACAGAGTCTTGAAATATGGAGCTATAAAATATAAATATCTGGTATTAGATTTGGCAATGGATTTTCAGTTACAGAAAAGAAAGGATATTCTTTTTCAGATTTAATGTCAAGTGTTTTAAATACCTTAATAGGAGCATATTGACCAAATTTACAATTATGCTTCCACCAATATACCCTTTGAACATTCATAGAACCTACTGGTCTAGTCGAAGATACATCGTTATCAAAAAGAGTTATTAAAGCATGATGTATTTTTTCAGCATCTTCTTCTGTAAAACCATTTGTTTCTGCTAACTGGCAATGAATAGAACCATAAGTAACATAAGCAGATTCAACTATTCTATGTTGGTAAAATAAAGTTGCATTATCTTTTCTTCCATCAGAAGTTTCATCTAAATTAGTGCTTTTTATTATCTGATACTCTTTTATATCAGGAATATTTAAACTAATAGCAGGAGATAATGACATGCAACCTCTGATACCAGTAGATACAGAACCTAATCCTTTAAAAGGGAACACTTGTCCAAATGTTCTAACATCTATCCATTTCTTACAGGTAATATCTTTAATTGCTTTTGGATCAGAATTCTTTTTGGAATATTCATCTTTGAATTCATTAAATCCCATAGCTCTTGCTTTTAGGCTTCTATAACCATCGTCAATTCTATCATCTTGTTGGACAAAGATTTCCTCTCCCATATCTTGTAGCCTGTTTCTTATTTTTCTTTTGATACAAACATCTGATATTTCTCCGTGACCATCATATAATATCCTTGGGTATCCGGGAACTAAAGGGTCACCATTAGGATTTGCGCCATCAACTGATATGATTACACAAAAATCTATCCTATTCTGTAATGGCTTCATTTTTTGTTATCTCCTTTATGAAAAATGTATATTTAATAAGAACTTCTACATAGTCTGGCATGTTTTGTTTTCTATCCCAATTCTCAAGAGTTCTTAGAGGGATATAATAAGCTCTGGATAAAGCTACACGAGAGTAGTTTAATTTTATCCTTATATCTTGGAGGGATTCTTGTGAATATTCATAAATTTTATTGAGTATAAATATTACTTCCTGTGTAGAAAAATTATCCATCCAATCCTGCCATCCTCTTTCTGAAGTAAATAAATCTATATCATCATATTGTTTTGCTTCACTGTATAATCGTGTAAATAACTCAAAATCAATCATCCCTTTATCTCCCATTCACCATAAAATCCAAAATTTCCAAAAGTAGCTGTAACAATATCATCTTCTTCTGGTTGTACCCCATACCAAGGAAGATAAGCAATATTTTCTATGTCATCTTTTATGAAAATGCTAACAGGAAGTTGTGTATAACATAATCCTCTATTAGCTTCTGTAATTGCATCTTCTAATGTTCCTGTAAAATCAAAATTGCCTGCTCCTGTACCATAATCAATATGGTATGTGTTCTTTTCATCTAATATTGTCATTAAAATACCTCCTTTTAATCTTTATATTTATTTTAGATTATTATACCACCTTCTAGGTGGTATGTAAAGAAGATTTTATAATTTTTTCAAACACGCTCTAGACAAAGAGTACCTGTTCTCCATTTTCATCCAACCTTATTATGGATGAACTTCCTATGTTCCCTATATAACATGATTTATAATCAAAAATTCTTCTTTCATAAAAAATCGTATAAAAAGTTGGAATTTTATATATTGTTCCAATAACTTCTTGGGGGCATTTTTCTCGTGGTAACCACGAGAAAGCCTTTAATTTTTCTTCTTTTTCTTCATCTTCTACATTAACTATTTTAACTTCATCAATCCGAATCGTATCTTCCCATCGCCCAAGTGACGGATAAATCGGAGGATACAAAAAAGCTTGATATATTTGTTTTAGTTCATTTTCATTTTCCGAATTAATATGAACTGTGTAATTTCTGTCTACAAGAATAGAATCATTTTTTAACATACGCCCCCAGCCCATATACCCGTCAGAACCATCATCTACAACAATCGACCATCTTGTTTGAAACTCTTTCGTTAAAGTACGTGCTGGATTGCCACCGATCCAGCCGTATGACCTATCCACTTGTGGAGATGAAAGCCGTTCATTCGTGCACATTACCGATACATTTATTGTATGAGTGGTATCCCATTTACATAGCCGATGAACCATACCAATCATTGTAGAGTACGGAGGTAATGGAAAAGTTGTCCGATTTTTCCCATTCATCAATGGGTTCCTGAATTGTGCTGTATCCTGATGAAATTTAATCCTCACTGCTTTCATTTATGAACTCCTCCATGATTTTAATTGATTTTGAAACACCTGTAATGTAAACAAATCGGTCAAGCAATTTAAGTAACCCATTCAATTCATAATTTTCGTAGATTTTCTCAATAAGAGAACTCAATTTATCAGTCATAATTTCATCTAATTCTGTATCACAAAAGTCCTTTTCTGCTTCATCGTCAATAAGGTCTTCTATAGATACCCCAAGTTCTCTACTCACTTGGGCTACTAAAGAAACATCCCGTGGTATTCGTCTTTCCATTTCCCAGCTCATCAACGTATCATAAGGTACGCCTGCATTTTTAGAAAGTTCAGCTTTTGTCATACTCCTTTTTTCGCGATATTCCTTTATCTTTTTTCCAGATACAATCATTGTTTCACTACCCTTTCGTATAATCCGTCCCAATGAGATTCAATAAACTTATCATTTCTTATATCGTCCTCTATTTCTGCTGCTTTCTCATACGTCGTTGTCCAGGATTTTGTGTCTATCTCCTGTCCATCTTCATCATACAAACTGTAGTATGTGTCATCATGATACCTTTGTCCTTCTATGCAATCTTCATCATCGCAATAGGTATTATCCTGTATATATCCTGCCGCAAGTAAAAGTTTTTCTCCATCTTCTTGTGATAAACCAACCAATCTTTTTAAACTAATTTTTTCTTTTAACATTATAATAACCTCCTTTACTATGTATATTTTATCATAGGTATTAGGAAATTACAAGAAAAATCTGTACGCACGTACAAACTTTTGTTAAATATTATACATTTATGTTGACCTATGAATAGTGAGAGTTCCAGAAAAATCATTTGCAAATCATTGAATTATTAAAAAAGAAAATATCAGAATCTCCCACTGAAAAAGAGCAGAAAGGACTTGAAGTCTTTTCTGCTCTTTTTGTTGTTATCCTCTGTTTTTTCTTGCCGTGAGAACCCTTCTGTATTGTTGCATTTTATCTGCTCCGTACAAGGCAAAATATCTCTTTATCTCCTGATCTGTTAATCCATCTTCGATACCTTTTATGATTTCCTCCTGTTCTTCCTGCGACAGCTCACTGGAATATCGCTGAAAACAGTCCATAATATCTCCAGATAAATCCCATTTTTCTCTATCCTGTACAGTATCTTCTTTCTTTTCGTCCCCCTCATTTTCATCATCTTCACTGTTTTCTGAAACCTGTATCTTTTTCACCATCTTCTCTAACTCCCGAAGGCTTGGCTGCGGAGTTTCGTTGAAGTTGAGATACAGAAAAGCATCTTCATCTATCTGGAATGTCTGTATGCTATCATCCGTCTTGGCTTTTTCTTCATAAAATTCATAATCTTCCTGTGAGATATAATTTAGTCTTGATTCAAAACGGGTTGTAGTATATTGCCTGTTTTTTTCATCATACGATACATATACAGGATTTTTATAACCATTTTTCCCTGCTATCTCCTGTGCTTCTTTAAATACTTCTGTATCAAATGACCAGTTTTTCTTATCATAGATTGGTCTTTCTCCTTTCAGGAACAGGATACAATCATTTTTCGGCATCCGGCTGACCTGTCCCGGAGTCATTAATTTCATTCCACCCTTGCTCATCTGCAGGTTTCCTCCCTGCGAATGTCCTAAATTTTCGGAACAGCTGTCAATCGTCATGTCTTCTAGCATATCAGAGATCCACTGGTGTGTTGTATGTGCAGTTGCTCCACTCCCCAGGAATACGGTCGTTGCACAGTTTCCCGTGAATATTTCCCATTTATCATTTGGATACAGGGTCTTTATCTGTGCTATATCCTGCAAAATAGGAACAATGGACATATTTCTGCTTCGTATCTCTCCCAAAAGCGTTTCACAATTTAAAGGTTTTGGACCAGCGTAATATTCATCTGCCCATAACCGCACATGGATAGGCAGCTGTCCATCTCTCCGATTATCTGCGATACGTTTTAAAACAGTAAATAGCTGTGTGTAGAACATATTGATAAAAAGATTATAGGAAGAATCCCCTGATGGCATGACAAGAAAAAGGGCAGTCTTTTTTTCTGGATTTCCCTCTACTCCTAATCCAAGTGATGGAATATCTATATCGTCAGTTCCTTCAAAGATTCTCTTGATTTCTGGGATTTCAAAAAGACGTAACTGTGCATTTACCATGATAACGATAGAACGAACGGTTTCCGATGCTCCTTCCTTCAGTTTTCTATAATCCCGCACAGGTGGATAATCTACTCCATACCTCTCTTGTAATCTGTACATATCCTGCTGTAACTGTGTTGTCCCTTCCTCATCTATCTTTTGTGTTTCCCTGTTTACCAGTTCCAAAATCCCAGGCATGGATGCAACACGGTTTTCTTCTTTCGCCTGAAGCCATTCATATTCAAAGAGAGACTGCAGATACAGACCAACACCGTCATCCCAAAACGGGTCACCCTTTTGGGCATCTGGCGGTTTTACTGACGTCTGAATATTTGTGATAAGCTCTACCATGTCGGTATAATTATCTATATATACAAATGGATTATATTGGTCAGATTGTAACATATCTTTAAAGTTAAGGCTTTTTACTGTCACACCTTTTTCTTTCAGGTATCCCCCGTAATTTTTCAACAGGTCACCTTTTACATCTAAGATGATATTCGTCATATTGGCAAGCAGGATATTCGGTATCAAAAGAGAGGTTGTTTTTCCATCGCCGGAGCCTCCTAAGATAAGGATGTGCATATTTGGTAAGGCTTTTGCGTTCACCTTGATATTTTTACTAAGTAAAGTAACTGGTTCTTCTCCTTTTCCATAGAGTTTTTTTGCTGTCTTAGCAACGTCTGCCCATTCTGCAACACCATGTTCTGCATCCGGGTGAAAATTACGGTAATAGGTAAGGTAATAACAGACAAACATTGCCCATGCGACCAGAGCAATCCCCATGACTGCTGATGTCTTACTGTTTAACCAGTTACGGAAAGGGTGCAGCAATATATACGTCAATTTATCCTGATAATTTTGTATTGTCACACCCTCCAGTGAAAAAAGCCCTGCTGCATAATAGGAAACAATAAGTACAAGAACTAAGCCGATAAGAAACATCCCCCAGGGTGGTTTTCTTTTCTGTGTCATAAAATATTTCTCCTTTTCTATAAAAGAACAGACAGCATAATCACTGCCTGTTCTTTGTACCGAAATTCGGCACATTATTTTGATTTGATCGGCGGAGTCGGCATCTTTATCTTTAGATTACTTAAATCTTTCGCCTTTGCGTTTTCCTTATATTTTTGTAATGATGTCACATTTCGTTCAACAGTTTTATCTACTTTATCAAAATAGCGTTTTACAAATTCTTCTCCTGTCAGTTTTCTCATCTCACGGTCTACCTGTTTTGTTATCACATCAAAAACAAACGGGGATTCATCTTTCTGCAGGAAAGCAATATAAGAGCCATTCTGCTTTTCAAAAACCTGTTCATTAGGAATGACCAGTTGCTTTTCATTTTTACCGTATGTACCTGGTATCCTGCACGAGAACTGGTTATATCTCTCCAGCCCATCCTTATTTATCACATTTGATTTTTCAACCAGTGTTCTTTTATCAATACTGACCGGGATATATGACGGGTCATTGATATATCGCAGATATGCTGTTGAGGATTCCTGTCTCATGGCATTGTGTTCGGCTGCTTCTATCTGCTGTTCTATTCTTCCTTTTTGTTCTCCCTCATACTTTGCATTCGCTGCCTTTAATTCAGGAGAAGCCGTATCAATATACTCTGATTCGGTCTGCTGTCCTGTCTGCATATAATTGTCCATCGACATTTTTTTCATAGCAGGCACATCTGTCATGCCCTTTTTTAATAAATCTTCCCGATATAATTTATACCATGATTCGACTTTAGGGAGGTCAGCATTGGCTACAACAACCTGTATCTCACCATCCCCAACGTGAAGGTCTGGAAGCTGGGAATAGTTTATCCCCATTTTTTCAAAATCTTCCTTTATCATTTCTTCTTCCTCTTCAAGAGGGAAGGAAATGATTGTTGTTTTTCCAGAAGTAAGATTCTTTAACTGCTGTAAATCTTTTTCCCCTCCTGTCATCTGCGACAGGATATGCCGTTGATACCATGCTCCAAAATTTTCCCTGTCTGGCTGGTAGACTGCTACCTGCAGCATCCCATCATTTTTTTCCAGATCGGGTAATACCATATAATGGATACCCAGTGCATCTAATTCTTCCGATAACTGTCCTTCTGGAATCTCCGGGACGTTCATGATGTCATATTTTCCATCTGTTGCTTTGAGAAATTTCTGAAAGTCAGTAAATTCAGTTACCTTAAGCTTTTTTTCCTTTACCATGCGGGCAAAATACTGAATCAACAGCACTGTCCCCATGGCTGTTAATTTAAAAAATGGGTCCATATATCTTGCTGCGTTAGAAATTGCCATTACGACTTCTCTGCTTTTATCTTCCATCTTATCCATCTCCTATCCGTACCGAAATTCGGCACATTTTATTTATAATCTGGGTGCAGCTTTTTCCGGCTCTCTTTTCGGTAATACCTGTTCTTCTTTTTCTATCTGTTCTGTCTTTTCTTTTTCCTGCTTTTCCTCTCGCTGTATATCATATTCTTTCTGCATCTTTTCAATATGTTCCGCAATCTCTTTGTTATCTTCTTCTGTTTCCTCCAGATACTTTAATGTTTCCTTCATAAGATTTATCAGATTGGATTGTGAAGCACGGTAATGAATCTCTCCGTTCTGCAGACTGTCAGGATATACATTTAAAACATTGCTTAAAAGGGTAAGGGTCATTTTGTCCGGCTGTTGTGTACCACTCTCAATCTTTCTTAATTCATCCGGCGATGACAATATGAGTCCGGCTAATTCTTCCAGACTATATCCCCGTTCTTTTCTTAATCGCAGGATACATTCTCCCATTTTTTCTAATCTTACAGGCATTTCTTCAGTTCCTCCTTCTTAATCATCTTTTTCGGTTCTTCCTTTGGTTTCATATCCAGTTCTGCATTTATTTTCGTCAGACGTTCCTGTACAGACCGTAATTCATTTTCCTTTTCAAAAGGTTTCTTCACTTCTTCTCTTGCCTGAACAAGCTGCTGTCTTGCCCCTTCCAGCCGTTCCTCTGCAACCTCTTTTTGTCCTGGCATTTTTCTTAATGCCGTAAGGATACGTTCTATGTTGCGTACAGGGTCTTTCTTTACTTCGACAGTAACGGAGGATTCTCTTGTCAGCTTTACATAAAAATTATTATCAAAAAGAGAATACGAAACCTTCATTTTGAATCCCTTAAAAGTCCCTATGTCTGCTGCATCTGTATGTTCCTTTTTCATTTTTGTACACGCTTGTACAAGAATCTCACCTGCTGTCTTTTCATCATTATAGGTAATCCCATGTATTTCCATTGAAAAAGGCGTGTTTAAGGCAGTATCTAAATGGATTATGTCTGCTTCATATGCTGAAGTCAGTTCTTCATATTTTGCAATCTGCTGTGGGTATTCTACCGCAATCGCATCCTGGAGCCGGAACAGGTTACTTTCATAATTTGCTTTTAGCATCTTTAATTTCGTTTCCTGTATATCCAGGTCCATTTTTTCCTTAATCTTAGGGTTTCCAGTTGCCAGGGCTTTTACCTCTGCATAAGATAAGGCAGCTTCATCCACATCCTGACAGGAACGGACTGGGGATTTGGAAGTCATGATCTGTCCAATGAACTTCTGTTTATTCTCGATGAGCTGCCAGGAATAGGCATCAAACGTATTTTCTGTGATATAACGGAATATCTTCACTTTTTCATTTTGATTTCCCTGCCTTAATATACGTCCCTCCTGCTGTTCTATATCTGCAGGTCTCCACGGCACATCTAAATGATGCAGGGCGATGAGTTTGTCCTGGACATTGGTTCCTGCCCCCATTTTAGAAGTGGAGCCGAGCAGGAACCGTACCTGTCCAGAACGTACCTTTGTAAAGAGTTTTGCTTTCTGTACATCCGTATTGGCATCATGGATAAACGCAATCTCCTGTTCTGGTACTCCTTTCTGCATCAGTTTTTCTTTCAGGGCATCATAGACATTAAATGTCCCATCTTTTTTAGGTGTAGAAGAATCACAAAAGATAAGCTGCGCTGACTTCTGCTCTTTTGTTTCGTTCCATATCTCAAAACATTTTTCTGCACAGGCAGAAACTTTATTATTTTCCGTATCTGGGAGCATATCATTTATCAGACGCTGGTCTAATGCCAGTTTACGTCCATCGGTCGTAATCTTGAGCATGTTATCTTCCGATGGGTCTACTTCCCGGTTCCTTACCCTGTCCGCACGTTCTGACAGGGATTCTAATATTTCTTTTTGTTCTTCACTCGCAGGCAGTACGATGTTTTCATATTCTGCTTCTGGAACAGGCAGCCGTAACATGTCTGCAGTCTGTATGTCTGCTACTTCCTGAAAAACAGACATCAGTTCCGGCAGGTTAAAGAAGTTCGCAAAACGGGTCTTCATACGGTATCCACTGCCCTCTGGCGATAATTCCAGAGCTGTTACCGTCTCCCCAAATGCAGATGCCCAGTTATCAAACATTCCTAACTCCATTTCCTGCAGACGGTCATACTGCAGGTATCTCTGGATAGTATATAATTCTGTCATACTATTTGACACGGGAGTACCTGTTGCAAAAGTGATTCCCTTTCCACCTGTGATTTCATCCATATAACGGCATTTATTGTACATATCCATTGATTTTTGGGATTCACTTTGTGCAACCCCGGCAACATTTCTCATTTTTGTATACAAAAACAGGTTCTTGAAACCGTGCGATTCATCTACAAACAGCCTGTCTACACCTAATTCTTCAAAAGTAACAACATCATCTTTTTTCTTTTCATTCAATTTCTCCAGCCTTACTTCTAAACTTTTCCGGCTTTTCACCATCTGCTTGATAGTATAGTTTTCTCCCTGCTCTTTTTTTGCCAGTGTGATAGCGATTTCAATCTCATCAATCTGGCTTTCTAAAACAGCACGCTGTCTTTCTGCAGAAAGAGGGATTTTTTCAAACTGGGAATGACCGATGATAATTGCATCGTAATCGCCTGTTGCAATCCTCGCACAGAATCTTTTTCGGTTTTCCGGGCGGAAATCTTTTTTTGTTGCCACAAGGATATTGGCAGCAGGATATAGAGTAAGAAATTCTGCTCCCCATTGTTCTGTAAGGTGGTTTGGCACGACAAACAGGGATTTATGAGCAAGTCCGATACGTTTTGCTTCCATTGCAGCAGCAGCCATTTCAAACGTCTTACCTGCTCCTACACAGTGAGCAAGCAGGGTATTTCTGCCGTAAAGCTGATGGGCGATTGCATTTTTCTGATGAGGTTTCAAAGTGATCTCTGGATTCATGCCAGGAAACTCCAGGTGACTTCCATCAAACTGTCTTGGACGTATCGAATTAAATTTTTCATTATAAATAGAAACCAGCATTTCCCGCCGTTCTCTGTCCCGAAAAATCCAGTCTTTAAATTTTTCTTTTATCATATCCTGTTTCTGGCTGGCTAATATCGTTTCTTTTTTATTTAATTCTCTATGTTCTTTTCCTTCTGTATCCGTGTAAGTATCAAATATCTGGATATTTTTCAGGTTCAAAGAACTTTCCAGTAAACGATATGCCGTTGCCCTTTTTGTTCCATATGTGTTTGTTGAGAGGATACTGCCATCTATATTTTTCCCTTCGATGTTCCATTCCCCTGTATATTCAGAATATCGTAACTTAATTATATTTTTGATATACTGCGATGGCTGGAAAGTTTCTCTCATAAACTGGTCATATACTTCCAGTGGAATCCACATCGTTCCCAAACGGACTTCAATCTCGGAAGCATCCAGTTTTTTAGGCTGTACCTTCTTTAACGCTTCTACATTGCTTTTATAACTGGTATCATTTTCTGATGTTTTTTCTGCTATACGCAGTTTTTCCCGGACATTTCCCGACAGATATTCGTCAGCCGTTTCCCATCCCTGCGTATCTGGATTTTTAAATATAACTCCCGTTAATTCTTCTGTGATCTGTTCAGCAGATTTTCCGCACAGACCTGACATAAAAGAAAGGGCAACTTTTCCGTTTTCCTCCAGTGATACTGCCAACGCTTCATTTGCAGTATCTACATGAGTGATCGTTTCGCTCTTTCGGATAGTACGTTTCGTGAACATGTCCGCTTTTCTGTCAAGGTTTCCATCTTCATCTAATTTCTCTAAAGAACATAACAGAGGATAAGAGGAATCTTCCGAGAAAGCCCTTTTGTTCGCCGTACTATTTAACAACCCCCATTTGGCAGTATACGAATCATAAAGTGTATTGAGCCTTACCTGTTCTGCAGAAATCTTTGTATCTGCATCCTCTGTTTCCTCCATTTGCAGACGGATCAGTTCACGGACACAGTCCCTTATTGCGACCATACCTGTGATACGTGCTTTTGCTGTTTTCGCTGTCTCTTTTTGTTCCAGACCGGATTCATTTTTATAATAAACCTCTCCCGTGTCAGATAGTACATAGCTGTACATCCGTACCTCGGAAGCATCGGGTGCATCTGTCGGCTGTTCTGCTTCGTACCGAAATTCGGCACGTTCTTCTTCCACTCTTTCAGGTATATGTCCTGTAATATGTGATATAGCAGCCCGCAGCCGTTCTCCTAAAGGAACTCCCTCTTTTTCTACACAAGTAGTTTCCATTCCATATGGTCCTGATATTTCCTGCATTGTTCCCAATATCATTTCCGGGTGTTGTACAAAATAGCTATTTATACGGAATCCCTGTGCATCTTCTGTAATAGTGGTCCATTCAGGATTTTCTATTTCTCTTTCCCGTTTCTGCAGAAATAAAATATCCGCTGTTACTTTCGTTCCGGCATTTTTAAATGCCGTATTAGGCAAACGGATAGCTCCCAGTAATTCTGCCTTCTTAAAAAGAAATTCCCTGACTTTTGTACTTTCTTTATCCATTGTACCTTTTGTTGTGATGTACGCAGCAACACCACCAGCACGTAATTTATCCAGAGTTTTTGCAAAAAAATAGTCATGGATTAAAAATCCATGACTGTTATAAACTGGGTCATTTACCCGGTAATCTCCAAATGGCACATTTCCAATCGCTACATCAAAGTATCCATCTGGATATTTGGTACGTTCAAATCCTATATTCTGGATATTTGCTTCAGGATAAAGATAGCCTGCTATCTTTGCACTCATGCGGTCTAATTCAACACCATATAAAGTAGAACCATCCATATTTTCTGGAACAAGACCAAAGAAATTCCCAATCCCACAGGAAGGCTCTAATATCCTTCCCCGGCTAAATCCCATATTTTCTAATACCTGATACATTGCTTTAATGATAAGGGGCTGCGTATAATGGGCATTTAAAACAGATTCTTCTGCAGAACGGTATTCTTTCGGGGTAAGGGCTGTGTGTATCCGTTCCCGTTCTTCCTGCCATTGTGATCTGTTCACATCAAAGACATCTGCAATCCCACCCCAGCCAACATAATCTGCTAATATATCCTGTTCTTCTCTTGTTGCCTTGCGCTGTTCCTGATCTAATTGTTTTACAGTCTCAATCGCAAGGATATTTTTCCAGCATTTTTCACGGGTTGTTCCTGTTCCCAGTTCTTCTTTTGAAATATGATAATTCTGCCCCATGTTTTCAGAGACAGGGGTAATCGCTATATTGTCCGTATCTAAGATTTCTTCCTGCAGTTCTACCGCCGCAATACTGTCTTTTCTTATCTCTACTGCCCAGTCTATTATATCATCATATCGGATTTCTCTTATCTTATCTGCATGATTTTTGATATATGTCCTTGCTTCATTTTCACTATGAAAGAGTACCGTTTCTGAAAGATATGTTTCCAATCCATTATTACCCTTGCGTAACAAACGGTAAACAGGCTGCCGGTTTCCGTCTGTATCAATCGCTGTGACAAAAGAAACCGTTAAATCTTCATAATCCTCACTGCTTTCTATAGCTACTTCAATGAGATTTGATTCTTTTTGTTGTTCTTCTATCCAAGCATCAGCTTCTTTTCTAGTTTTACAAAACTTACTACGTCCTGAGAGAACAAAATCATCATTCTCTCTTGTCAATTCCTGTGCGTGGAATGGAAAATCTATTCTTCCAGTATCAGCAATCTCATATTTTTTATCCTGTAAAATCTGCGGTTCCTCTTTCTGCATTAATTCATCAAGCTGTTTCTGTTCTGCAGGTGTTAGGTCTGTATGTTCTTCAAGATATGGCAAAAAGTTTTCACTATACTTTGTAATCTGTTCTATCTTTTCATCCAGCACTCCATCCTGTTCCCAGTATTGTCTATACATACATTCTGAAGATAAACAGTAATCATAATATTCCCGGATGTGTTCTAAAAGGGATTTTCCTTCTGAACCTATGTCATATCTGCCCTTGAAAGAATATTCTTCTCCATCTATGATCGCATAGATAGAAAATGCTGTCTTATAATAAGAATATCCCTCTTCTTCATTCTCCTGCTTCTCCATCTCTTGTTCATCCAATACTGTAAATAGTTTATTTGCTACAGCAAAAGACATTTTCCGAACAGTAAAATCACCTTTTTCTCTATCATAAGGGCTTATAACATCATGCTCTGAAAAATCTATCTGGAATAATAATTCATCTGGCTTTGATTCTTGTGTACCGAAATTCGGCACATTTTCTCTCTCCCTTTCTTTATTTTTTGTCTGTTTATTCTCTGTTTCTATATTTTCCTGCTGCTGTGAATAAGGATATTCTTTATTTTCTATCAACGTGCGGATACGTTTTTCTGCCTCTTTCCATGTCAGGTTTTTCTGTATATTCCCTTTTTTCAAAAGAAATCCTCTTGCATCATGCCATTCATCTGAATGAAATGCTCCTGATATAGAAGCAGAGTGTCCGCCAGTACCATATTCTTCTTTTAAAAAAGCAATCGCTGTTTTTGCATCTGGTACAGGGTCTTGCTGATAAAAAGAAAGTATTCGGCTCTTTCCGCCTTGAACGATACCGCCTTCCTGCAACAATTTATCTATCTCATCTGCTGTGATAAATGCTATGTGTACTGGTTCTGTTCCATTTTGTGAAACAGGTATAAGTGCCTGATTCAGTTTTTTAAGATGTTCTTTTGCTGTTTCAAAATTCCTTTTCTGCCAGCCAGTTTCAAAATCTACACGTTTTTCAAATGATAGAAGTTCTTCATATATGGTATTTACACCTATAGGATCTCTTAGCTCCCCAGTAATCTTCTCAACAGCTTCAATATAAACTGAACCCCACCGTGATTCCAGCCTGCTGTCTCTGTAAAAGAAAAAAACATATTCTGCTATTCTCGTCCGTATCGTATCAAATGCTTTTTCCTGCAATTCTTTTGTAGTAAATTGTCCATTTTGATAAAGACTTTCAATCCGTTCTGCAGCTTCAACCCATGATATTGTCTTTTCGGGATTCTTTCTTGCACCATTTCCACGGTGGAAAGAAATACCATCCTCGCTATACCAGACACTTACTTTTACCCCATCTGACATTGCAAGCCCTTTACCGCCTACCCACATCTTTTTTAAATCTCCTGTGAGCAATTCGCTTGGATTTTCCTGTACTAAATCAAATAAGATATATTCTAAAGAATCTTGATTATTTCCACCTGTACGCAGGCATTCATCAATATAACTGTCTGGAAATTCAAAAACAGCAGCAGGTGTATCACCTGCTGCTGTTCCATAATCAGCCTGTTCTTGCGGACTTTCGGGGAAAAGACTTAGCTGAATATAATCTCCTCTTTGATCATCTCCTCTGCCTGCTGTTTGCAGTTGTTCACTATTCCGACCCACTTCATCTGGTCGGCTGCTTTCAGTTCTTCTGTCGCTCCTGCTGTTTTCATCAGCTCCGGAAGCAGTTCGTCCATTCTCTCCTCGGCTCTCCGCTGAATCTCTATCATATGTCCTTCGTAATCTCCCATTTTGAGAACCTGATATGTTGACTTCTTGTGTTCCTTCAGATACTTCTCTCTCATCAGGCTGTATTTCCCGATGTATCCTTCCGTCTGTTTTCTCAATCCTAAATCTGGATACATCAGTCCGTCCTCGCCTTTCGTGTATGTTAATTTCATTTCTGTTCACCCCATTCTTTTCTTTTATTATTTCGTTGACTCTATTATATTCCTCCTGTCTTCCTTGTACAATATCTTTTGCCCTGTTTTTTTGTAAATTTTTCCGCCAAAGAAAGGCTCCTACATCTTTTAAAATAGCAGAACAATTTTCACTTATAAGACTTCCTAATCTTGTAAGCACTTCTGCACTATTAAAATCCGTGATTGCTCGAAAATCTTCAATATACATATATTCACCGGGATTTATTCCACATCGTCTTAACAGTATATACCACGTAGTCGATATAAATAATTCTCGATATTCTACACGAATAGTATCATAATCTAATTCTTCTAAATAAGACCCCTCTTTATTTTGAAAAATTAAAGGCAGTTCATCACTGATACCATCCTCCGCAAGATCTTCCGCAAGTTTTTTCAATATTGTAACAAGGTCTGTGTCTTTTCCTTCAATACTATACTTTGCCTTTAAATAATCGGATAAACTTTGAGCATCCTCTTTCTCCATCTCCCATATATAAGGTTTTCTTATCTCAGTAACCGGGATATTTTGTACAGCCCCTGTATCTTTATAATCATAAACATATCTTAACTTTTTTCGTGAATCCACAGTCTGGATAAGAGCAATTCCTTCTGTACCCCGTTTTACATAGTGGTTCATTTCTTTCCACTTTTCAAAACTTGTACAACCTACCGCATTGGGACGCTGTGCATAAATCATAAGCTGGTCATCAAAATCATACTGATAGACACGGGATGCTGTATTTAAAAATTTTAACCATTCCTCTGGGGAAGAAGAAACCTTTTGTACTGTTTCCTCAAACATTTCCTCTGCAGTTGGTAACTTCATTGCCATACATTATTCCTCCTTTACAGTCTCGGAGCCTGTTCTGGTTTTTTAGGTTTCATCAACGATTTTTCTTTTTTATTAAAATGATTCTCTAAATAATTTACTGCTTTTTGAACTTCCTTGTTTTCTTTGTAAAAAGGTACTATATCAAGAAATTCCCTACAAATCTCTCCTCCTTCAAACAAGCTACATTTTCCCGGATATAAATTTTCTTCTGGAAAATGTAGGTCAATACCAATTCCTTTTCTGCCATGCATCCTTTCTTCTGGTATCTTTTCATATATTTTTATTGCTTCATCGAGTGTTAATCCCTCATGGTATTCACCTAATGATGGAAATTCCGAACATTCCGCAACATAAAAATCAACTTTTACTATATACTCTGCTTCTTCAATGTCCTGTTCTAGCTTCTCATAATCCGTCTCACGAATATTTTCAATAGTTATTCCTTCATCATTTAAAATATCTTCTGTCGCTTCTGCAATCGAAACCTCTGGATTATCATAAATCCCTCCATCCAATTCTTTAAACTCATGATTGTAAAATGTGTAATCATATCCCCCGTCTGTTTCATGAATCATAAAATAACCGTTATCTTCTGGCAAGAGATATGCAGCTTCTTTCTTCTGATATAGAGATTTGCTTAATAAATATTCTCCAATTAATTTCATTGCTTCAGGACTAAAGCCATGCCATAAATCTTCTGCAATAACCTGTCCTTGTTCATTTACAATAATATCTGCAACCTGTTCTCCAAATTCATCATGCCGCATCTGAAAAAATTTCTCATTGTGAAATTCCTGCATCTGTATTGAATGCCATGTTCCAAAGTGTCCTTCAGCTGTAAAACCCTTTGTTGATTCTGTTATCTGTTCTACTACTCTTAACGACGGCTCTTTATAAAAATCAGGCAACGGAACAAACCCTATCATGTCCACGTAAGAGACATTTACTTTGCCATTTCTTTTTATCAAAATAATGTCACTTACAGAGAGGGAATGTCCTGTAAAATCATCAGGGTGTGCAATATTAAATTTTGTAAACAGGCTGTCTCTATTTTCATCTGCTCCTAAAATATCACTGTAAACAAGCTGATACTCTGTTCGCTCTGGTACTTTTCCTTTTGAACGTAAAGAATCAAAAGAAAGGAAAGCATAATCTCTTCCTGCACCTTTCCTGTTAACCTGATAGATTCCATAGGCATCTTCTTTTCCATGCAGGATTTCTTCCTCTGTCAGCCTGCCACCCGTTTGTTCTATCTTTACCATTATTGTCCCCTCCGTTTCTTTCTTACTTGTCTTAATCTCTGCATCATTGCAGGAGTAAGACTTGCAGAAGCATATGTTTTCATTTCCTCAACAGTGTCACCTTCTTCGAGACATTTAATCAGAAATTCTTTTTGTGCTTCATTAAATGTATCGCCTGCCAGATACGTTTCAATAAATCTATCCGGCTCCTTTGATCTCTTTTCTTCTTTATTGAAAAAATGCCAGCGTTTCTTTTTTTCGGTTACATCTCTTACTGAATTTTCTTTTTTAGACGGTACCTCTTTTTGCTCTTCCTTATCATCGTCAGATGATTTTTTTTCTTCTAACTGTAAAAGAAGTGTCTTCTTTTCTGTTTGCCATATTTTTTTATTCTGCTCTATCTCATTCACTAGACTTTGTATCTTTTCATCTCTTTCTTTTATTAATTCCTCTTTTGCTGCCAAAGAGTTTTGATAGGATTCCCTTTGTTCCGTAAGGGCATTTTTTTGTATATCTAACGTCTGCTGCAATGTAGCGTTCAATGTTATTCTTAATTCTTCCGTCTCCTGAAACACCTTACCAGCTTTATCATGTAACTCTGAAATCTGCTTTTGCATTTCTGAATTAGGTACGAATATGTTTTCCAGAAAATTCAGCCGTTCTTCTTTGATGTGTTTAATTTTAACCCGCCAGTCCTGAACAGCAATGCTATCAATCCGACGTATCTCTTCCACAGTCATTCCATCTAATGCACATATGCAGTAGTATTCCCGGAATACATCGTCATCTATCTCATCCAAATAGGCAAGCATTTCAGCCGTACAGTTTGCTTCCTGCAAAACCTTTCTTTGAAATTCTATGATGATATTTTTTTCCTCCTCTTGCTCCATTTATTTTCACCTCCTGTGCCGAATTTCGGTACGTTCTGTTTTTGAAATCTTCTGCTCTTTATTCAGACTTCTTTCTTCTTCAACGATTCGGTTTACAATCCGTTTTTCATGACGGATTTCCCGAAGTATTGCATTAATCTGCTGTCTTTCTTCTCCAGCTTTTAACATTCCTTCGGGTATCTGTTTCAAGAACATATTTAATTCCTCTTGATATATTTCAAATCGGTCATCCCAATCTGGAGTATCAGACAGACGTTTTTTCAAAGCCCTGTACTGCCTTAACATTTCTTTATCTTCCACTGAACGGAGAGAACTCCGGCGGTTCATCAACTGCTTCTCTTTTGCCAGTAAAGCATTTTGTTTTTCTAATAAATCATCCTCTGTCTTAATGTTGTTTTTTAGAATGTATTTGCATTCTTCATATAACTCATTAATCCGAATGGCATTTTTCCGCACATCTTTTTGATTTACTGCATAAGGATTTTTCCCTTCAAGATAATGCCCTGCTTGATAAAAAATTTTGATTTTTTTAATCTGAAATATCGTAAGTGTCTCTGTATATTGAAAGATTTCTCTTTCATATTTCTTAGACAATTTAGAGGACAGAATACTTTCTGCCCCCTTTTCCTTTCCTTTGTTTTGAATCCTCTCTTGGATTTCTTCTTTCCTGTATCCTGTACCAAGACGGGAATCTCTCCGTCCCCGTTCAAAACCGGGTGGGATATATGTCACATACTTCCCTTGACGGATTTTATATCCTAGACTTTCCATTTGCTTCACAAAATCGTTCCAATCTTCTGACGTAGCAATCGCAAAGTCTATGTCTGCCTTAATAATCTTTTCAGATGATGGTCTGCCCTCTTTCTCTGCATAATGTGCTGCATAAGATTTTCCTATCTTATTGTGTGGGTCATAAACCAGTGGCGGCAGACCATATTTTTCACAAACACGGTCTGTAATTGGCTGGATATATTTTTCCCAGTCTCCTTTTTCATAACGGTACTTATACCCATCCATTCGGTTGACAGAATTAAAAACAATATGTCCATGCATATGTTTTTGATCAGTGTGAATAGAGAACACATAATCAAAATTTTCTCCAAGATATTCTTCGCAAAAATCATTTATTACCGCATATGCTTCTTCTTTTGTCGCTTCTCCCGGTGGAAATGAGATAACGAAATGATAGCCTTGCCTTCCATTTTCTTTTTCCCATTCTTGCTTTGTATCCATCATTACCTGATAAACTTCCTGCGGAGTAGTTCCTGCATTTCCTCCAACCAGTCCCTCTGTTTTATCAGAATTTAAGATATACGAAATACAATTTTTTAAATGTGCCGCCCCACCTCCCTGTGGTGTTCCAATATTCGATAGCTTAGTGATTGCCATAATCCTCTACCTTCTCATTAAGCGTTTTCATCTCATGCTTTACCTGCTCTAATGCTTTTTCAAGATTATAAATATCAATCTGATTGCCATAACCAGCATTAATTTTTGCAACAACCTGATTGATGTTGACTCCTATTTTACGCACTTGGTAGGAAAGAGTTTTTAACTCTTTTTTCAAGCTGACAGGATTATCGTCCTGTAAAAAAATACACTTCCGTATATATGCAGAAGTGTTTGATTTTTCTCCCTTTTTTGTTTTTGTTTCGTGGTCATTCTCCGCTTTAGCTAAAAGTAATTGATACTCTTTTTCTGTCAGCCGGAGGTCGAATCTCCTTTTCCTTATTTGTCCTCACCTTCTTGTTCTTTTTCCTCTATTGATTCTTCCTCTGATTCTTTTTCTTCAGTAAATTCAGACATGTACATGTCCAAAACTGTTTTTAAATCTTCGATTTTTTTAGCATCCATCGGTCCAAGATATTCCGTAACGATTTCTGCAAGCTGTTTATTTTCTTCATTCTCTTTCTGTTCTTTTGCTTTTCTCAGTTTTTCTTCTACCTCTTTTTTTCTTTCTGCAAGTCTGTTTTCTTTCTCTATTAATTTTTTAAGCTCATCCTCTAATTTTTCAATCTGTTTATTCCAATCCATCTCATCAATCTCCTTCTTTGTTTTTCTTTTCAAGTGCATCTATTTTTGCTTGTAGATTTTTTACCTCTGCCTGCAATGCTTTCCTTTTTAATAATTCATACTGTGATACCTCTGTAATCTGATTTGGATATTCATAACGGCAGAGTGTATATTTTTCTTCATCATCATCTCCTCTTGGTGATGGATATTTTTGATACATCTTATACCATTTTTCAAGAAAATCATTGATAATACTATCGCTGTCAAATTTTAAATAGTATCCGTCCTCTTTCTTAACTGGGCGCAATCCGTGAAAATCTTCCATATCAAACAGTGCGTAAAACATTTCCTGATAGGAAAGCATATCTGCATGGATCAAAGCACCTTCACCAACTCCTAAAGCATTACACATATCTTTCAAGATTTTTTCTCTTGGAATTTTTTTATTTTTTTCATACTGTGCGATCCTTACATCTGCAGATGAAAAAGAAAAGCCACACATCACACCTAATTCTTTTTGTGTGTACTTACGCAGCATACGGATTTTTTTAATCTTTTGCCCCAGAGAACCGGGAGATACCCAATTTTCTTTTTTGCATTCTATGATTTGCTTTATCCAATCCATCTCATCCATCCTTTAGAATTTATTTTAGGAAATCTGGTTTTCCATAAAGTTCTTTTTTCTCTGCATCGCTTGAAAAGGAAATATTTTTTTTGCTTGCATCTTCCTCAAGCTTTTTTTCAATTCTATCCAGTTTATCCTGTATATCTTCTAATTCATCCATAACATTTTCCGTTTCTTCTTTTTTAAAAAAATTCCGTACAGCTTCTGTAATATATACATTTTCTGTAGGATACATTTCTTTATCCCTATTATTTATCATCGCCAGAACATCTTCTGGAAGACGGAAATGTTTCTGCTTTACCATTTTTCTCTCCACAATTCCTCACCTTTCTTATACATTATTTAGTCTTTATTCCATAATATATATGTACCATTTCTGGTATTTCCTCTGCTTTCGCATATACCATTTTGGGTATCCATATACCACTTTTGGTATTTAGGCTGTTTTTCATGTACCATTTCTGGTATTTTTCTTACTTTCGCATATACCATTTTTGGTATTCATGTACCACTTTCGGTATTTTTCTTGTACCATTTCTGGTATTACCTACATACCAATTCTGGTATTTATACCAAAAATGGTACAAATAAGCCGATAGGCTTATTGCAAGATACGCATTTTGTACACACAAAATACATCTTGTTAGGGGGGAAACCCCTAAAACCCCCTTTCAACAACCAACGGCATCTGCATCCCCTTCTTTCAATGCTGACCAGAGGAATTTATCCATTCCTCCACAGCCTTATCATATAAGTTTTGCATCTGTGCCGCATATTTGTTTTGAAAGAAAAGATAAAAAGCATCTGCAGCTTCGCCTGCATTTTCTAAAAGGATTTTTGCTTCTTCGGCTCCGCACTTTTTCTTTAATCTTTCAAAAAATTTTTTCTTAATATTGATTTCCTCAGCCCGGATAATCAGATTTGTTTTAGACCCAAGTGTACAGTCCATTAAAAATTTTTCGTATGCAAATGTGAAATCTTCCTCCAAAATTTCACCGCCTTTCTTTTTCTCTCCCTGTATTATTCTAATGAGAATGTATAGGTACCATCTTCAAAAGTTACCGTGATGTTTTTTCCGTCACTTCTTTTTGTTACAAAATCCAGTACGGCTTTATAATTTTTCTCCCCTGTATTTTCAACAGAAGCAACATAAAAATTTCTCCGTTCTTCCCCTTCTTTCTCTAAAAATTTTAGTAATTCCTGAGACAGTTCTTTTTCATTAGCTACTGCTTCTAATGAATTATCCTGATCGGTAATCTGTGGATTACCAAGATTGATTGGCTCTGTTCCAATCTCGTTATAATCTTCTTCGTCATCCTGCATTGTATTTTTTTCCTGTGGCATCCCTCCATAATCTTCAATATTTTCAATCTGCTTTTTATATGGGGCAAATGAAAAAATTTCTTTTCTCTTATCGTAGGAAATAAGAATAATAGAATTATCATCATCATCTAGTTGTAGATAAAATGTTGCTGTCCCTGCATTACTTGACACATCATCATCATACTTTGAAAGGGCATTAATCCATTGTACATTTTTATAATTTTTTTCAACATACTCTGCTGCCTGTTCTTCAAAATCTGTTTCATTTTCGGAATTTATATAATAGATATATTCCAGATTTGTGAAATGATATTGTTCTCTTTTTTCTTTTTCCGTCTGTTCTGCAGTGTCTTCTGTTTTGGGTTGTTCCGTTGTATTTTCCCTGCTATTTTGATTTTTTTTTGGAGCGAAAAAACATAAAGCGGAAACAAGTAAAGCAAAAACCAGAAAGACTGCCAGTAGAAATATCACTATTTTTTTCTTCATCCTTCTCCTTTCCTGTACCGAATTTCGGCACATTTTCATTATTATCTCAAATGATTTTTCCCAAGATTGACTGCTTTAACAACCCGGCTTTTTGCCCATTCTGGATGAAATCTCGTGACGGTTTTTCCTGTGTGATACCACATGGATTTGTTTACAACAAATTCAACGACACTGTGTCCACCATCATGTCCCCATTTATTGCAGCCTGCATCAGACATATTTTTTTCATCACCCATAACTCCATGTATGACTCTGCCATTTGCCAGAACAAAATCTATCTCATCACCGATCTTTCCGAAAGTTGGAGTGCAGGCTATCACGTATCTGTCTCCAATCTTTCCGAAACCATTTACATCATAATGTTCTCCCGTTTTTACTCGCAGCTTATATTGGTTACTTCCTGTTGAAGTAATGAGTGACCATCCCATATAAGTAAAACTATCCCCGTATGGCGATGGGATGTTGATTGTTTTTCCTGAGCCATAACTGTCCTGGTCTTTTACACGGAGTATCACTGTTATGACAGCCCAGTTGATCTCCCCTTTACGGACAGACTTTACAAAAACACTTCCCGGTTTTTTATCTTTTGTCTGGTCACGTCCAAAATCATACCAGTATGTTTTACCGTTCTCATCTTTTCCGGCATAGATGTTCGTGTGTCCTTTAAAAAGGCAAATATCCCCCGGCTTTAAGTCAAGGTCTTTTGATTTTTTCCCGCCAGTCTTTATGATGTCAAATCCTTTTTCAATCTGCTTTCTTACGGTTCCGTTACAGCTTAATTCTCCCGATTTATTTCCGAAGAATATCTGTCCTTTTTTCAGAAGTCCAACTTCCTGAAGCACAAGACAGACACCGTGGGCACAGTTTGTTCTCTTAGCAGACTGTTCTGCTGCTGCAAGTGAACCTTTCAGGTCAGTATTGGAATACACCCATTTTTCCTCCACCATCATTTTACCAATCTCCTGTGCTTTCGATAAAATCTCGGATGCGGTTGAGGAAGTGAGTCCTTCATCTGGATAATCCGGAGTACCGTATCCCATGATGCCTTTATAAGCAAGTTCATAATGTCCACGCATGACCTGATTATTTTTGTTGCCCTCTATGGTATGTACGATTCCATTTTCGACATACTCAACGATACCAACGTGATGGGATTCTCCCACCCCGCCTTTATCAAAATAGATAATATCTCCTGTCTCTGGAGTATAACTTCCTGCTTTTTGATACTGCTGCTTATGGATAAACCATTGCCGTCCTGTCTCGCAGGCGGCTGTCTTTGGTATGATATTGCTCTCGATAAAACCACATTCATTTGCACACCACGAAACAAACGCATGGCACCAGGACATTCCGTCCGTGCCTGTATACACTCCATACTTTGTATGATTGCCTGCCCCTTCGTGATAACCTATTTCCTGTACTGCGACCGCAACAATACTTGCCCCGGAACCCGATGCGTAATCTGTATTATCCACTGCGGCTGCAAAACCCGACAGCAAAGTGATGATGATTCCGAGGAAAGATACAATCACAATAATTGGGATTAATAGAATCAGTAAAACAAAAAAAATCGTCACGGCAATCTGTACCGCAAAGTACATCACTGTAACTACAACAGAGGCAAGCATAGCTGCGGCTGCCACGCCAGGGCTTCCTGCACCTGTTTTATTTTCTTCGATAATCTGGGACAACTTCGTCTGCGTCTTTATCCTCTGGCTTTCGATTGCTGTATTTTTCTGCTGCAGCATTTCTTTGAAATTTTCTGCCGTTTTTTTTGCGACCAGTGCAGCCAGACCAGCACCCGTAGATGCGGCTGCTGTATCCACTGTTTTTGTTGCAGCATTTCCTGCAGCTTTTGCTGTTTCTGCCGAAGTAGAAGAAGAAGCAATATCTGCAGCCTTTTCTCCTCCGGCAACGGTACTCTGGGAACGGATAGCTACCCGGCTGTCTCTTGACTTCGATGCGATTTCTCCATTTCCTCCATGACTGCCGATCTCTTTTTTATCAACAGGTTCTTTCCATGTATTTGATCTGTATTTTCTTTCTTTTGAAAAGATTTTTGCTGCCTGTTTTTCTTTTTCCTGAACAGAACTGGGTTCTGTTTTTGCAATCCCGTTCCGTTTTTTCTGCCGTTTTAACTGCCGTTCTGCCTGCCTGATATAACGCTGCTTTGCAGTATAAGACAGCCTTTTCCATTCTTTTTTTTCTTTTTTGGAAAGATAATGGGCAGGGTCTATGCTGACATTTTCGTTTCCCTGTTCCTGTTCCTCATTTCCATTAAGAGGGTCGGTGTTCTTCACTTTTTGGATAGCACTCTGGGAAGTAGCAAACGCACTGTCCATTTTTTTAAAACTCGCTTCTTTTGCTTTTTTTACTGCCATAAGCATCAGCCTGCTTTCTGATAACGGATATTGCCTGCTTCTTCTGTTTTTATGAGATACCCTTGCTGGCACAGAAAACTTAATTGTTTTTCTGCTTCTTCCTGTGTGATTTCTAACACAGATAACAAGTCACGGACAGTAACCGGGGCAAGTTCCGCCATCTGTAAGATAATCTCCTCAATACGGTCATTGCTCTCCTGCTGCTCCTGTCTCTGCTTCTGTTTTTTCTTTTCTGCTTCTTTTGCCTTCTCGTGAAAATTGGTATTGATAAGCGGATACAGTTCATTTTCTTTTGAGATTTTTGCATCAAAGAGGACAACCTTTTTGCCCCATACCATGACTCCCTTTCCTACTTCTTCAGAATTCAGTGCATTAAATTCTGTCTGGGATAATTCCTGAATCTGGGCAAGGGCATTCGCATCTGCACCTCCCTGGTCAAGGAAACACTTATAGTTGCAGTTGCTGAACAGTTCTTTTAACATTTTGTTTTCTAAGGCGGCAGTGATATTCTGCATTGCCATCGTACAGATGCCGCCATACTTTCTAAAGGTTGCAACCGCCGTATTGAGCTGTTCGGCAGAAGTACCTTTCCTGCTGACAACCTGCGTTTCATCCACAATAAAGTGGGTTGCCCTCTGTGCCTCCTGATTGTATTCCATGCGTGTAGAGGTATAATGCATAACTGTTACCATAACCGGCTCCCAGTTGTCCGGCGGTACATTTTTAAGTCCAAATCCAATCATACGGTTATCCAGACGTACTGTGGATGGATAAGCCAGCATATCACAGCTTCCTTCTGTATATTCTTCAAGGGAATTATAGATTGGCTTTATGATTGATCTATCATAATCATCTTTTGCATTCTCTAATTCCAGTTTTATCTCTTCCCTCAACATACGTAAGGTTGCCTGTTTCTTTAATCTTTTCTGTGCAAAGATTTTATCAAACATCTTTCTTGTTGCCCTGCTGACTACGGTAGCGTGTTCCTGTGTAAACAGGATATTTGTCATGATAGCTGCCACAAGGCTTTTTGCATACTTTGTCTGCGTAGCGATAAATTTTTCTTTTGTGTCTTTGTCCGCATAAAATACCGCATCGGACACCTCAAATCCATTGATATATATCTTTGATTTTGGGGTCAGGTCAAAATAAGAACCTCCGTATTTTTCTACGATCTCTTTAAACTCGTTCTGAGGGTCTAAGATTAAAATATCGTCCGACGTGGAGATAAGTGTCTGGAATATCTCTGTTGCCTTGATAAGCACCGACTTACCAGAACCCGTGTGTCCAACAATGATTGCATGAGGGTTCATCAGCAGTTTCCTGTTTCCGAATATCAATCGTTTTGTCGTGAGGTTCAACCCATAAAAATATCCGCCTGGGTCTAAAATATCCTGGGCAAAGTATGGCTGCATCGCAACCATTGAGGAAGATAGGAAGAAACGCATGTAGTCTACCTGCCGTCCGGCAAAAGGCAAGGCTGTATTCAACGCTTTTAACTGGGTATAGTCTGCTGTACTTATGACTACTCCCTGTGCCTTGCCTGTCTCTTTTAACTGCTCGACTCGTTGTGCGAGGGTTGTTTCATCTGCTGCTGTTGCCACGAACAGGAAATTCAGGAAAAACCCTGTCTCATCATTGTCATTTACTAAATCCATGTATCCTTCTATCTCATCTTTTTTTCTCTGCTTTGCGTAAGAAGGTCCTGATACAATGATATTCTTTTTCCTTTTTGCTTCTTCTTCCTCACTGATGGATTTTTCATTGTTCATCGCTGCAGCCACCAGTTTTTCATTGATAACATCGGCAGGGACAGGGGAAAAATCTAACGTGATAAACGATGGAAAATCCACATAGGAAAAACTCCGCATCAGCTCATCCGGCTTTAATGCCCTGCTGTATTTCCACCCAAATAAGACCGATACATACTGTGTCTTGTCAAAAATCATAAAATTGGAATACTGCTTGATTGTCTGTGGCATCACATCATTTTTCCAGTCATGCTTTCCTGTCTCATCAAGATAGATATACTGTTCTTCGTCTTTTTTGCCCGGACGTAGTAATGCGTGCAGGCATTTTAACCGTTCTTCACCGTTTAAGAGAAGTATCTTTCCACGCCACTTTGCAAACATCTGCTGTATCGTTGTATCCAGCGCATTGAGCAGGATAGTCGCTTCTTCCAGAGAATTTGCCCGGCAGGAAACGGTAAGATAACGGAGTGTCGTTACGTTCGGATTAGAATTCTCCAGTTTTTCCCTTGTCCATTCTTTTATCCCTTTATCAATCTGCGGGTAAGCCTTGCTGTTCTGCTTTCCCCGTATCTTTTCTAAAAATTCGTCAATACTCTGAAATTCGTTTGCTATAGTAATCTTAAAATCAACGCTCATCGACTTTAACCAGGACATGAACTGGTTCAGGAAAATATCTTTTTCACTTTCATCCTTGTTGATATAATTGATCTCCTCAAAAACATAGCATCTGTCATACAGACTATTTGTTTTCGATGGTTCGATCTTGGCTATTCCATTTTTATACATCCGTTCGATATTCAATGCCTGCCGTACATTTTTCGGGACAGGAACGATTGGGATACTCTTAGAATGATAAGAACGGAACTTTCCACTCGCATTGATAACCGCCACGTTTATTCCTCCTTTAATCGAAAAGAGCCAGAAACTTTATTTTCCGGCTCTGTCATCTTATTATTTCTTTTTTACAACAGGATGGCGCATGGTAAATATCCTGCCTGTCTTCGGAGCTTCTTCCGCCCCATAAGTAAGTTTTTTAGTTGCCCTGTAAAACCGCATCTCTTTGTACATCGCCCACAGGGAATGGTTCTGGTATTCGTAGATACCGATGAAACAGATCGGCAGCATGACAGGGATTGCAATATAACTGCCTGTGACCGGGGAAATCTTTAAAAAAACCCATAGTGCGATTATCGTGCCTGCTGCCATGATAAGACCAACGCTAAATGTTATGATCTGTTTTAAAGTAAAGCCCTTCCAAAGGTCGTCTGGAAAGGCTTTTTCAAAGTCTTTATTAATATCAATCTTCATCTCATATCCTCATTATTTATAGTAATAAGAAATTTTTCTTTTTCCACAGCGTTTACATTTCTGTGTTTTTTGATACTGCATCTTTCCCCCACGTTTCTTTCCTATCTTTATGCTTGTACCTTTATCATAAGAATGTCCCAGGGCAGGTATCGTTTCTACTGTAAGATACCCATCTTCTGCTCCTCCGTAACTGTTCATGCAGCCCTTTCTTGTGCAGTTTGTAGTTTTGTACCCAACAGAAGTACAGCCCGGCTTCAGTATCTTTACTTTTCCAGGTTTATGTCCCAATGCCGGAGTCCTTCTTATGACATCTGTCCATTTTTTTCCGCATGACTTACATTTTTTATACTTTAATCCCCTGTTGGTACAGGTTGCTTTTGTTTTTGTTACCCATGTGATATTTTTATGATTACATTTTGATTTTGCCTGTATACTGATTCCTGGCATAAGTACCAGTAGCATAAGTACCATTAAAACCACAACAATATGTCTTTTTGTCTTCATAATCTTTTTCTCCTTCTTTTTCTCTGTTTTCAAGATCCATCACGGAAAATAATAGCTCCAGCCTCCATATTCATTTTTTAACTTAACTCCGCCACATTTCAAACAGTCATATCTTGTTCTCCTCTTTCTGGTAAGTTTCCATTTGTGCTTTGTCTTAGGGATTACTTTTTCCAGCAACACTTTTCTGCATCTCACACAAAGTTGTTTTTTTCTACCTGTATGATTACAGTTTGCTTTTTCTGCAATGATCCACGTTCTGCCTGTATGTTTATGATTACACCCTGCTTTTGCCTGTGCATCTGCAAAAAATACCATAGTCATCATTATAGCCATTAACACTATAGTCACTTTCTTTTTTAGTTTTTCCATAAATCCTCCTTGCATCAAATAGCGTGGAGTTTCTCTTTCCAGCTATTTAACATAAACCGTCTCTTTCTTTCCGCATCTGCTGCATATACGTGTCTTTTTCGGTTTCTTTTTTATCATACTATCGGTATTTAACTTCCACTTACTCCAGCGATGTCCCAGAGCTTTCCCTTCCTTATGAGTTGACTTGTACTTACAATTCTTACATGAAGTTACGATCGTTTTTGGTGCAGTACAGGTAGCCTTGTAAGTTTTATCAATATAGGAATGTCCCAAAGGAGCTATCTTTTCTGTTTTGTAATATTTCCTATAGCCATAAATACAATCTGGATTTAAACAATACGTTGCCGTTAACCCCGGTTTTGTGCATGTAGGCATTTTTTCTATTTGTGTGCGTAATCGGTGTCCTGATTTTTTTATCTTTTTTATCTTTAAGATTTTTCCACAGTTCTTACACTTTTTAACCTTCATGCCTTCATCCGTACAGCTAGGTTTTGATGTTGTGATCCATGTTACACTTTTATGATTACATTTTTTTGCTTTTGCCTGTGTGCTGACTCCTGGTGTAAGTATCAGCATCACAGACAATATTAGGGCTATTGTGATACTTCTTTCTATTTTAGCTGCAAATTTTCCCATGTTCTCTCCTTTCACGTACCGAAATCCGGCACATTTATAACATTTATAATCCCATCGCCTTTGACAGAAATGCATTGGAGCCTTTTACGGCTGCGGTCACAAGGATCATAGTAAACAGGCTGTTTAATGCATCCCAGAACCCATCTACCATAGATGTTACAATGTTTTTGCCGTCAAATAGCGAGATGCCTGCACCGATGAGCTTGAAGGATATGACCATTGTTAAAGCAATCACTACAATCTCAAATGCATTTAACAGGAATGTCCGCATCCATGCATAGAAACTACGCTCTATCTCCTGACCTCCTACAAGTGCAGACATCGCAAAGGGTGCTAATATCATGAGCAGGTATAGTTTTATATACCGGCTGTATACTGTCCATAACATCAAAAAGCTGCAAACGATCGCTGCCAGTATGAAGAGCAAGCCAAATAGCTGATAAAACAATGCTGAGCCAATATCCATATCCTCTACTTTTAAATCCGGGGCATCTATCGTAAAGACTTCTTTCGCCATCGCTGATGAGATGGAAAATACCGTTGTCATGATATTTAAGATATTGAGATACAAGACATTTGCCACGACAACCTTAATCATCGCTTCAATGACCATCTCCAGAGTGATATTCTGATGCAGGTTACTGACAGCTTTTAAAAAAGCTATCATAAAAAAGAGATTCAGGGCAGAAAGCCCGATGCCTTCTGCCCACGGATACAGGTTTTCCTTTACAAATGCCCATGTCCCGGTAGAAAACTTTTGTGGCGTACTGCAGACCAGCTTTATGATCAGTCTCATACTGGAGTTCCATATCGCCTCCGCAATCTTTATCGTCGGACCAGAGAGAAAATCAAACAGCCATTCCGGCATAAATCATCCCTCCTGTCCTTATTTTAAAGATGCACTGATAACAGTAACGATCTGCGGGGCAAGGCAGGCAACTAATCCAGATGCGATACGTTTAAATGCCATTGACTGCATTGTTCCATCCTGAGAGTTTAACGCCGTTGCCCATTCAAAAACTCCCCATAACAGTAATAACTGTCCAATACTGCTTACAATCGCTGCTACGATCTCATACAGCGAATTAAATCCTGATGTGATCACTGAGGTTCCTGTTGCTTTTGCCGCATACACAGGCACATATATACTGAAATAACAATATGCAGTAAAAAAAGCCGGGACAGCTCTCTTTACTGTCCTGACTCCTTTTTCTCTCATTGCTCCTATGAAGTTTTTTACTCTGTTCATTTGTCTAGTCCTCCCCGATGTGATTTGTAAAGATAATGATTAATATAATCCCTACGGATATTACGATCTCTAACAGTGTTGCTAACAGACCCGTCCAAGCCTGCATTCCTGCTGGTAACAGTCTGGGCAGGATAGCCCTTGCCGCCAGATTTGCCACCAGCCCAACAATAAATGCGATCAGGATGATAATATATTTCTTCCAGTTATTTCTTCTCACTTATGATTCCTCCTTTAAAGGCAGCAGACGTTTCTTTGCTGCTTCTTTTTCAATGATGTCTGTAAATAGACGTTCTGTCTGTTCCGTACCGTCTCCGGCATATTTATATAATGCCGTTTCGTAATCCTTATACCTGCTCGTATACAGGTAGGATATTGCCGCCTTAAACCTTTTCTTATTTTTCCTATTACGGCTCTTTTTCACCGCCAGATGAAGCATTCCCTCAATCGAATCTGCTGCTTTATAACAATTAAATAATAAGTGTATTGTCTCCTCATCATATGTTGCCTTCGGTAATTTTTTTAAATATGCCGGCTTCGATCTGATGATAAAAAACCGAATCGCAACCACGCCTATTATCAATACTATTAAAACTGCTTCTGCAATGAGCATCGGTTTCGGAACATTCTCTACTGCCAGTATAAAATCTTTCATTATTCTTCTCCTGTATCAAAATAAGTATCGAGGAGACGGTCTAAATATCTTAAAAGTTCTTCGGCTGTCTGGTATTTATTAAAATCTCCTTCGGCTGTAACTGTGTTATCTGATGTATCATATTTAAATGTAAGGTCATTCTGACTACTGTTCCAGCTACGGATTAATCGACGTAACTTGCGGTTGTTATTTCCAATAGATTTCTTAATATCAAACCAGCCTTCTTCTGCAAAAACAACCGTTACTACGATCTGGGAAATAGCAATGTTGACCATATCGCCCTGTTTTGCATGGCGAAGCTGGATAACTCCGCCTACTTCCTGTTCCTGCAGATAATTATAAAATCCTTCGGCTGTCAGAGGGGTATCCATCGCTTCCTTCAGGTTTTCTTCTTCTTTTGCATACACAGATTCTTCTTCCGGGACTACTTCTACCTCTTCCACTTCCTCTACAGGTTCTTCCGCCCCTGATACTCTTTCTTCTACAGGTTCTTCCGTCTTATCGGGAACATCTTCTTCCCTCTCTGGAAGGCTTTCATCCTCTACTCCCATCAGTTTTTTCCAAAGCTGTGCTTTTTCTTTATTCAGGGTATCAATCTGTGCGACAAACCCACTCTCTTTTTCTTCCCATTCGTCCGCTTTATCTTCCCATTTTTCGTTTTCCTCATTAAGACGCTGGATTTCCTGTTCCTGTTCTTTTATCTTCTGTTCTTTTTCCTCTAAGACAGCCGGGTCAAAATTATCAGAAGAATATCCCAGATCAGTTAATTTATCCTCCAGTTCCCGGCTAAGACGCTGCTGCTTTAATTTCTCGTTTCTGATCTCCTCCCGGAGAATAGAATTATCAAGTAAAGACTGCTGTTCGTCTGCTTCTAACTCTAATCTTTTTTTCTGCAGATACTTTTCCATTTCCTGCGTTTCCCGCTGTTTTTCTTCGAGCATCTGCATCTTTTCTTCTATCTCTTTTTCCTGCTGTCTTACGTTTGCTTCACGGCTGCTAAACTGCTCCTCCTGTTTCTTTAAGCTGTTTTCTTTCTCTTTTACAGCTTCTTCACGCACACGGTTTCTCTCTTCCATTTTTTTGTATTCCGCATCACGTTCTTTGAAAATCTTTTCCATTTTTTCAAATAAAGGGTCTGTGTTTCGGTTTAATAATTCACTCATCTTATTATGTGCCGAAATCCGGCACATCCTCCTTCCTTAAATCTTCTCTATATATTTATCTGGTCTGGTATATCTGCTTCTTCCTACTCCTAAAAGCAGTACAAAGATAAATGGCAGGAACAAGATTCCTGCTGTATAACCAAACCCATGTCTAAATGCTTTGCTTAGACGGTGATAAAGCATTACTGTCAGTACAAATGCTATACTTGGCAGTATAAGCTGCAGCATCTCTAAAAGTACACCTGCTTTTAATGTTACAGATACTACTTCGTACAAACAAAGGCAGAGCCATTTGATAAGACAGACAGAAGGTTTCCACGCTATCTTAAATAACAGATATTCATTATAAAATGGAATCAGCACTTTCCATCCTTTTTCACCAGCTTTGCAAAAAACTCCCCAATAGCCGATGACTGTTAATATCAGTAAACATACTGCCATCAGGAATAAAATGATCAGGATTGCATAATCTTCCATATCTCCTCCATCAAATAGGAGAAAGCCTGTTGACTCTCCCCTATTAACTCTTGTTTAAAATTTTCTTTTAAATGTACCGAAATTCGGCACATTATTTTTTACTTAATAGTAATTACCCATTTATGGACATCACCTTTTATCCATCCTCGGAGAGTTTTTTTCACAGTACAGCTAATAGTGACCGTTCCTTTTTTCTTCACAGTCACCTTATGAAAACCTTCTTCATCTCCTTTCGTGGATACTGTTGCTATTTTAGAATTACTGCTTTTCCAATCCTTTGTTTCAGGATGCATTGCTGCTACACTTGGACCAACCCATAATTTTTCTTTTTTCTTCATAGTAATATAATTGGTTCTTGTAGTCGGCTTTCTTGTAGTGCTTTTCTTTGCTGCTTTCTTTTTGCTTTTAGCTTCTACAGTGATACTCACTGGATTTTTTAACGATGCTGCAGACGGACTTACAAGCATCATTGCAAACAGCAAAAATAATATAGTCAGATTTAAACGGAGTACCTTTTCTTTCATAAATTTCCCTCCTGTAAAAAAGAGAGAGTGCCGGCAGGCTCTCCCTCATTCTTTGTTTATAGATTTAGAATTTTTCTAAAGTCATTGGTTTCTTTTTCGCATCCCGTCTCTTTTTGATAAGAATAGCTGCGGCTGCTAAGAGTGCGGCTGCGATACCTGCAAATAGTCCTGTATGTGTGCTTAAACCAGTTTTAACACCCTTTGGTGAGCTGTTTCCAGATACACCTTTTCGGTTGATTATCTTCTTGATAACCTTTTCCACTGGATTTTTCGGTACTTTTACATTGACTACTGCTTCTTTTTCTGGGGTCTGGTCTGAAATGATTGTTGCTTTATTTGGAATCTTCTTGCCTACCAATTTTTCACTCTTGATTACGGCATCAAATGTGATCGTAGATTTTTCGGAAAGTTCTGGATAAACAACTTTAAATCCCTTCTTCGTGCGGATGAGATAGATACTGTTTGTATCCGATGTCATTGTATCCTGTTCTGGTACTGCGTTTCCATCCACTTTGATAGAATCATAATCAATATCTACACCGTCAGGAAGGTCTTTATCCTCTACAACAGCATTTGTCAATTTTCCGTCCTTTGTTGTCTGCTCTGCAACGATTGTATAATGGATTGTCTCCCCTACATCATAAACGGCGGAATCTGCCCTCTTTTCGATATAACTGTCAGGTGTACCGACTTTTATTGTCTTAATGTCCGTTGCCCAATTTGATAATGGGTGTTTCGTTGTATTCGTTTCCTTAAAATCCTCATTCCAAAGGTCGTCTGGAATGTTTCCATCTTCATTCAAATCTTTATCGGTTGTTTCTTTAATCTCTGCTGTATTTAAGATAACATCCTCGGATGTTGCCTTTTCATCCACAGTGACCGCAAAGGATACTGTCTGTGTACTGCCTGCACGAAGGGTATCAATGACGTAAGTGATGTACTGTTTCCCATTGATTTCCATAATCTTGCCATCATTAGAAGCTGAACCATCTACATAAGTGCTAAGTTCTGGAATAGCGTCCCTTACAAGGACATTCTTCAGTGTCGTTTCAGAATCATTATGAACATCAATATAGTAGATGATCTGTCCACCCTGTTTTACGACTGTTCCCGATGCCGGGTTTGATGTTTTCCTTGCAGAAATATTCTGTGTTACCTTTGTAACTGGAACGTCAAGTTCAATTTCTGCATAAGCGTTATCTGCCTTTGCCTTTACAATATTAGTGATAGAATCTTTATTCAGGTCAGAAAGAACCTCAGCGTCATAAGTAACTTCTAACTTATCTTTTACTGTAAGATTTTTTCCTGTCTCGATTGTAAAGGAAGTATCATCGGATTTTACAGAAACCGGTGTAAACTCATTGCCGTTGTAGTAGACCTTGATCGTATCGCCTTTGATTCTTTCTTTTTCGGAATCTTCATCTTTTAAGGCATCCTTGATCACTACATTTACTGCAGTTCTGTCCTCTCTTGTCTGTGTTACAGTTAAGTGATATTTTGCAGTCTCACCTTTCTGGTAAGAATCTTTATCACTTTCTTTTTCTGTTTTGATGACTGGAGTTTTTAAATAAACGATTTCATCATCTTTTACTTCGTCTGTATTAGAACCTTTTGCAGTCGCAACATTTACAAACTGATTTGTGTCAGCAGGCTCTTTATTTATCTTCGCTTCATAAGTTACCGTGAATTTTGTATGGGTAATCGGTGCATCCCACTCTTCCTGAGTCAAGCCTTCCTTATTCTTCCAGTGAACTTTATCATCAATCTCTGCTAATTTCTTAAATGGAGATTCTCCATCATAGCGTAAGTTCATTCCTGTTGTAATCTTAAAAGAAGTATCATCCTGTGTCTCAAGATAAGGTTTCTCAGCATCTTTTCCAGCTTTTTTACCAAGGTCATATACTGCCCCTGTCTCATCCTTTAATCGGATAGTGCCTTCAACGATAGTCTCACCCGGAGTCTGTAACTGGTCAGTGATGACAATATCTCTTGCTAATGTACCTTCATGTACATTTGTAACATCGAGGGTATATTTTACTGTCTCCCCAACCTTGTATTCTTTCTTTTCTACGGACTTTTTAATGTTTAAGTGTGGGGTATTTACCCATACACGTTCCAGATCGTCTGGAGGGGTATCCTTGTCCTTTAACATTAAAGTAGCAGTAACAAATGCCCGGTTTTCAATCACTTCCCCGTTTACACAGGTAAGTTTCTTATCTGCATTTGCTTTTTCCAGACAGTCTGCCCACTGGTCTGTGATGGAATCGTAGGTAGATTTTTCTTTTGCCGTACAGGTCAGTTTGATTGTTGCAACTTCTCCACGGTACAGTTTCGGGATAGTGATAACAAATCCTTTCTCTGTATATTCAATCTTCGCATCCTTACTGATGTCCCTATCCTCTGGTGCCCCGGATTTTTCTTTATCAAAAGTGCTGCTGATGGTGATAGAATCCTTATCCGGGAGCATTGCCTTTGGAAGGCTTTCATCGGTAACGACAACATTATCTGCGATACTGTTGCTGTTTGCATCACCGACATTGATCGTATAATCTACTTTGTCACCAACCTGCCATTCATACTTGCTGCTTTCTTTCTTGATCGTTGGGTCGGCTGTCTCTACGGCTGTCTGCACTTTATCTGTGCTGCGGTCTTTCACACCTGTCTGTCCCTCATATTTAATCTGGGAGTCAATGTGTGTTTTTGCCTGATTTAAAAAGGCATAGACATACTCGTTATCTTTACTCTTTACTAAGTCAGTAAAGCCAGATAACTTCTGCAGGTCAGATACTTTCTGCAGATGTGCCAGCTTCTTACCATCTATTTCAAGGTGCCCAAGATTTTCATCTTTTAGAGTTTCTGCATCGGCTGAGATCTTTACAGGGAAGGAAACAACGATCTTATTACCAGCATTTCCACCGTAGAATTCATCTGAAGTTAACACGTCAGCTTTTGCTGTAAGGGTAATGCTGTTATCTTCCCCTTTCTTTATGTCAAATTTATCGGTATAATCCTTGTCCCCTGCTTTGATTGTAATGTCTTTTACATCATAAGAAAGACAGGAATCTACGGCATCTGTGATAGTAAATGATTTGTAATGATATAACTCTACCGTATGTGCCGGGATTTCCTGTGTTAAAGTATAGAGCCACTGATTTGTTACATCTGTGACACGGTTATGGCTTCCTGGCGTTTTTTCTCCATCCTGTTTTACTGTCGCATCCCAGTTCAGGTCATCACTATCCGATACTTTTTTCACTGGGTCTTTGATGGATGGGATCGGAGAATCTGTTGTAGTCGGTGGCGGGGTTACCTTCTTATCGACATCCCATGTACCCTGATTATCGGCTTTTGTTGTTGTAACTGTTGTCTCATTTTTAATCTTGATATTTGTCTCTGTTTTCTTGTCATTCTCAACAAGATGTCCATGCTCACGAAGCGTTTCAATAGATACTTTCTTCGCATCAATGTGTGTCTTTATAACCATCTTTACGGTCGTTCCCGCATTATTTCCGTAAAAATCTTTGTTATTTAGTAAGTCAGAAGATGCTGCATATTCCAGATAATTTCCCTTGTTTGCGGAAGTAGGAGCAAAACTGCTTGTGACATCTTTATCCCCTGCATAAAACTTAACGGAATCAATCGTCAGACAGGAATCAACAGCATCCTTGATTACAACCTTGGAATACTTTGCGGTAGAAGGCATGTTCTTTTCAATTTCCTTAGAAACGGTATAAGTGAATGTCTCATCCGCATTCGTAAGCGTATTGTTCAGGACATTTTTCTCGTCCTCATCGGAAACGGTCTTCTTCGGGTCTGGATCAGGATTGTCCGGGTCACCGATAGGGACTTTTGACCAGACGGTAGAAGTGTTCTGTGAAGCAGAGCCATAATCACTATCTGTTACTGTATATACTTCCTTCTTTTCATCATATGCCAGTTTTTTCAGATATGTCATTCTTCTTTTTGCTGTATTTGGAATCAGGCGGTATTTATTATCTGCGGTACGCTCATGTCCAAGCCAGCTATAAGATGCTGCATCTCTGATCTTTACTTTAAATGTAACGGTTACTTTCTTTCCATAAAATGAAGTATCATTTAGTACATCACTTGTTGCACTAAATTTGATATTTTGTCCACTGGAATAATCTGTAAATAGAGATGTAAGATTTTTCCCTCCTACATCTACCTGCAGGGAACCAGCCACATAACTAAGCCCAGAATCCAGCGTATCTTCCCATACATACGAAGATATAGCAGTTTTCTTTTGTTCCGTCCATAAATTTGATAAAATATCTGTTGCATAGGTCGGAGTAGTATCCTCGTAACGGTATGAATAAGTATCCCCTAATTTATAAGCTACTGCTGATGTTTTTTCATTGCTGATCCATGAACTTCCACTCTGGATTAATTTCTTCGGGACATCAGGATTTGCATTATCTTCAAAAGAATTCATCGCCCATGGGGCTAAATCGAAATAAGCAATAGCTGTATGACCTGTCCAGCCATACTTGATGGACATATCCGTCATGTCTTTTACATAAAGTGAAATACATGTTTTATTAAAGGTATCTTTTCCCATATCCGAAGAAGCATTCTGATCTTTAATCGCTTTGTATGTCCATCCATCCGGCTCACACCAGGTATTTCCATCACTTCCACCAATATAGGAGGCTTTAGAGATACATTCTGTCCCATCTGTGATGGTAACATACTGATTCTGATCAATATCCTGGAATGTAGCAAATCCAGTAAATGGAGCTTTTGTATTCGTTCCATTATATAAAAACGTATACTTAAATTTTACCCATTTAAAACCAGAGAACATGACAACTCCCGTTTTCTTATAAGAAAATCCAATGGCATAACCAAGATGTGCTGAATTGTTATCATGCCCGAACATATCACCATTTGATGGCAATGGTTTGGATTCGTCATTCTGTGTTTTCCAATCGGTCACTTCTATTTTTAAATCAACCGACTTTCCATTTGCTGTCGTAACATTTTTATACTTTACCCAAAAATCAGATGGGTCATGATTTTTTGCGTAGGCGGCAAAACCACGCCATTTCTGACCAGCATCGGAATTACCTGCTGCCACCTGTTGTGCGTTAAAACTTTTATTGGGTTCCTCACCATTTGTATCGCTATCTGCCATAAAATTTGGTACACTTACCTGACTTTTTGATACATCTCGGCTAAAATTGTTGGCATACTGTAATCCCATCTTTGATTTAGGGCTAATATATGCCCCTTCCAGTCCGGAAGCTGCCATTACGCCCAAGGAAAAAATCCCTGTTAATACCATTACCATAGCAAACAGAAATACCATTCCCTTTTTTAATATCATTTTTGCTTTCATAGCTTCTCTCCTCATATTTTCTTATTCTATTTATATATCTTCATTAATTGTTATGGTGGTCCTCGTATCATAATATAATTACCCTTTTCCATCTCTAAAAGCGGACACAAAAAAAAGACATTCTTTCGAATATCCTTTTCCGTATTCAATGTTCTATTTTTTGATATTTATTTTTTTCCAATGCCTTTTGCTCTAAACAGCCTCTTATAAACTTTTAGAATTCGATTCCAGTTAATTTGGCTGACTACTCCCCGGCATTTTCTGCCTTAAAACTTATAACGACTGCTTTTATATTGCTTTAAGCCACATCTGACACATGTTCGATAATTTCTCACACCACTTGCATTTACTGAAACCAACTGCCATTTTCCCCATTTGTGACCAATAGGTTTACCCTTCGTTGTTGTTTCTTTTTTACCACAACGTTCACAAGTCTTAATAGTCATCTCTGGAGCTGTGCAACTTGCTCCATAATGCGTAACACCAAAAGCGTGTCCTTTCGCTGGAATTTTATTAAGTACACGTGTATATTTACAGCGAGAACAACGTTCCCAATTTAATCCATTAGATGTACAAGTGGCTTTTTTGATATAACGTTTTAATGTATGATTTTTCTTTTTAATTGTTTCTGTTTTAAGACTTTTACCACACTTTGTACATAATTTTACCCTCTTCCCTGCTTTTGTACAGGTTGCTTCCTGCAGTGTTTCCCATTTAGTATTTTTGTGTGAACACTTGGCGAAAGCTGTCGGAGTTAAAGTGATGAAACACATTAAGAAACATAATGTTAGTATAAGGATTTTTTTCATGATTAACATCCTTTCTGATTCATATTTAATTAATTATTTTTATATTCCGTTTTATGACATCTGGAACATGTACGCGAATAGCGTGCCTTTCCTCCATTGATTGAAACTAATTTCCATTTTGACCATTTGTGTCCTAAAGCTTTTCCAGTAGAATACGATTTTTTATCGCCACAACGTTTGCATACTTTAACAGTTACCCCAGGAGTGTTACAAGTTCCTTTATAAACGGTTGTTTTATAATTATGACCTAATGCAGGGTATGATTTTTCTGCGACACTATATCCGCAACGCTTACACATAGTTCCTTCCCATCCCCTATTATTACAGGTAGGTTTAATATAGATGTGTTTATAAGTGTGACCTAGTTTTTTTACAGAACATGTCTTTAAATTTTTTCCACATTTTATACAAACTTTCACACATTTTCCGTTTCTTGTGCAAGTGACTTCCTTCAAGACAACTAACTTTGTATTCTTATGAGAACATTTAGCGAATACAGATGCTGGTGCAAAAACACTAAGACACATCATAAGACACAAGGATAGAGTAATTAGTTTTCTTATCGTAGTTGCTTTTTTCATATAAAAACCTCCTTTTCAGTTACCATTTTTTGTAAGGTTTTTTCGGTTTCGTTTTTGTTGTTCCCATATTCTGTACTGTAATCTGATTCATTTCATCTTTCGTGTATTTCTTTGATCCTTTTTTGTAATGCATACGACACCGATAAAGCTGTTTCATTTTATATTTTGTATAGAACACTTTACCTCTTGATGTAGCAGCTTTATACAGATATGCTGTATCAATGACTTTCCATGCAGTTTCTCTGACATAAGTTTTCGATGCCTTTTTAGAACTTGTAAATATTTTCTTACAAGGAACCCAACCTGTACACGTAGGATAACTATATGGATCTGTTGGATACATAAAAACATTATCAACTACTCTTTTTTTTGCTTGTACAGTAGATGCAGGGGCAAAAAAGGTAAAACACATCATCAAACATAATGCCAGCGTAATTAAACTTTTTACATGAACTAACTTTTTCATGATTAAACACTCCTCTCGCTATTACCATTGTTGATATAGACTAAAAAGTTTCTTAGTCCTAATTCCAGTCTATCCTCCTTTCTATCTTCAATTTCTTTTTAAACCACAGTCAGCAATTTATTTTTCTTTCATATAAAAATTTCTAAATCTCTTCTTATGATATAAATATTATGAAGAAGAAACAGGCATTATCAGCAGTGAAATTTTGCGTGAAATGCTGACGGTAGATTAAAACCTGAGAATAATATGTATTTTTTCTCTTATTCGGATTTTTTACTGAAAAATTCATAAATAAATCCTTTCCACATCTAAAAATGGGTACAAAAAAAGGACATTCTTTCGAATATCCTTTTCCGTACTCAATTTTCTATTTTTTAATAGTTACTTTTTTTCCAACACCTTTTACTCTAAAAAGTCTCTTATAAGCTTTTAACTGTTTCTTTGGAACTTTAATTACTGCTTTTTTATTAAGTCCTTTAAATGCCTGTTTTCCAACTCGACTACCAGTTAACTTCGAAGTTTTTACTTTAATTGTCTGTAACTTAGAACATCCATAAAATGCTCTTTTTCCTATGCTATTAACATTTATACCTATCGTTACTTTCTTTAATTTTTTACAATTCTTAAAAGCATTCGCTGCAATCCCTGTTACTTTATATCTTTTTCCGTTAAATTTTATCGAAGATGGAATAATTACAGAAATAATATTTTTCTTAACAGGTTTTACATACTGGACTGTCTTTTTAGATTTGGAAATAATCTTGTAGTAGTTCCCTTTAATTTTCTTTACCTTTGTGACGCTTTTTTTCTTTCCTGGTCTTGTAACTTTATTTGTCTTCATATTTTTAGACCATGTAATCCGACCATTTTTTACTTCCAGTGCATATCCCCCGGCATAACAGTTTCCCGTATATTCTTTAGGAATATCTGATTTAGATTTCCAATTTGGAAGGGACAAAAGTGTATCTGTATCCACACTAATTATATCAGAAACCACATATTTTTTAGTTGCCTGCAAACTTCCTACTTTAACTGCTACTGTGGCAATCCCATTTTTCTTTGCAGTTATATTTCCATTAGCATCCACAGAAACTATGGATGGATTAGAGCTGCTCCATGAAGCACCATCATTGGAAAGTTTACATAAGAAACGTTTTGCTCCAGTGACGGAAATATTTTCCCACACACCCGGATGTGCCTTCCTTTTTTCTCCTTTTTTAATCACATCATAAGCATATTTAGGAGTTAATTCATTTTTGTCAGCGTCAACAATTAAATAGGTATTCGATGAATCAATATATAAATCCATCTGAGTACGCACTGTTTTTCCATTATTTTTATAGATATCATAACTTGTTGAATCATATGCAATCCAATTGCTGACAAAACAATAAGTCACATTATATCGACTTCCATTATTCAATTCTCTGGGAATACTTTTAGGATTATCTGTCGCTACTATACCGATTCCTATTGTCGAGGAAATATTACTATCTTTGTATAGAAATTTTCCTAATTCTGACACATGTTTTGTGATAGCTCTTTTTCCCTTAGTTGTTTCTTTCCATAGATTATCCTCATATTCATCATATCCATCTATATCCCCCAATTTAAAAGCACCCTTAATCGTATATTTATCATTATAGATTTCTGGATTACTTACAGTAGCATTACCTCCCTGTTCCTGTAATGCTATATTCATTGCTGCTTCCGTAAGAGTTGCATCCATCTTTAAATCCTGTAATCCATTACTTCGTCTTTCTTTGTTTATCTCCTGCAAAACTTGCTCCGCAATCCCATAAAATTTTTTTACATCAACTTTTGCCTTTACCGTTGCTGCATTTGCATGAATTGTTCCTAACCACATCAAACTCACAAAAGCAAGTAATGTCAGTAACAAATGCCCTTTCTTCATCGTTTTTTCTCTCATAACTTCCTCCTGTTCCGTACCGAATTTCGGCACATTTATAAGTAGATTTGCCGGAGACTTTCAGTATATTTATCTATCATATCACTCCATCTCCAACTTTTATGTTTAGCTTTAATATATCACATTATTTTTCACTATTCCAGTGTTCCTGTTTGCTTTTTTCAGAATCTTTTTTACGTTTATGTGTACCGAGTTTCGGCACATATTCCTGACAAAAGCCTATGACACACCATGTCAAATTTATACAGAAGATTAACACGATACACCCGTATAGCCAATGCTTAATTTTCCACAGATCATAAAAATAAGTACACAATATATATACCAGTAAAAATATCTGTAAATGGCAAAGGCTCACTCTCTGTCCCCTGTTCTTTATCGCTAAAAAAGTCGGTGATATACTGACCAAAACACTGACCGTTATGATCAATACTCTTTCTAACGACAATCCTTCCAATAATACGTCTGTTTTTATATCTTCGATTGCTGGCATTAATGTCATAATAGAAAATCGAAATAAATGAAATGCAGCACTCATTCCTATCCCGATGGATACTAATATTCTGTCTGTTGCTTGTACAATGTCCATGCCATCACCTCTGCTTTTTAATCTGTGCCGAATTTCGGTACAAAAAAAGCAGAAGATTGTGCTTCTTCTGCTTTTCCTCTATATCTAAATCTGATTTACTGATTTTATTATAACACAGCTCTTTTTATCTTTCTACTGACACTTACTGACACCTACTTCTTTTCGTAGGGGAAAAATTCACATCGAATCTGACGGATAGATACAATCATCTTTATAAAGTCATAAACACTTGTAATCTCAACTTTATATGTACGACCATACTCGTCAAACATATCGAGCAGAAAATAGCCTCCCGTATCAATTATTATGTTACTAAAGATGTTTTCTTCCGAACTTCTGTCCATGACATCTTCTATCTCATCTTCAATACCGGTTATAAAATCATACATAGGCATATTGATTGTCCTAACTGGGATAACAAGCCTTCTTGTCGCATCACCGCAGCTAAGCAATATTTCATATTCGCACTTATATTCCCCTGTCCCCAATATTATATTATCTACATATTCATTTACAATGGTCGGTTTATATTTACTGCTTTCTTTTATATCGTAAATAACATAGTAATCTATGACTTTTCTCTCTGCAAAATCCTGTTCCATCAGGATTACTGTATGGGGATATTCCAGTAATGTTGCCCGTTTTCTGATCTCAAAAAATTGTTGTTCTTCAAAATGAGATTCTATCTCTCCCGTGTCCAGAAATTTTCTCCCCACCTTTAATCCCCATATATCGGGGATTGTATATTCATTTTTTGTAGTTAATTCGATTGTATTTTTTAATGGCAGTCCTGCTTCTTCAAAATTTTCTCTTGCTATCCCTGTAATATTCATGTCTCTCTCCTTTTTAATTGTGCCGAATTTCGGTACGTTCTAAATTCTTTGGAAATTGTGCTTTCCATATATCGTATTCTTCCTGTGCTTCTGATACAGGACAACCGTACTCTATGCTAAATCTACTTCCATTATATCCAGCCATCCTATTACAGTTTCCTAAAAAACTGGCATATTCCCTTGCTTCCATTTCATTCACAAATCCAGCCTTTAACTTTTTTATTCCATTATACTTCTCATAGATTTTCCATTGAAATTCTCCCGTTGTATTTCCTTTCTTTTTTATATACTCTTCTTTTTTCGTTGCCCATTCTTCAAGATATTCTATCAGTTTCCATATATCTGTATTATCTATGTCAAAAGTTAAACGTATCTCCCTATCTGTCTTTTTTATATCCATTCCATATTTTTCTTCAAGATAAAATAACGCTCTGATAGCATCTTTTTCCGTCTGGATATCTATATCGTTTAATGCTGACATATCTATATCCAGAGCTTCTGCAATCTTCCTCCGTATATCTGTTTTGGGAGCCATCATATTTTTTTCATATTTTCTTATACGGGAATCCTCTGTTCCTGCAGAGAATCCAACTTTTTGTCCTAATTCTCTTTGGGTTAGTTCCCGTAATTCCCTGTACTTTTTGATTTTTTCTCCAAGTGTCATTCTCTTTCTCCTTCTTTTCCCTCCTGATCTGCACAAAAAAAGCAGGTGGATTATTCCCCTCCTGCTGTTATCGTCAGATGATTTTTATTTTTCTCACAATATGTTCACAAATTACTGATATAATAAAAAATACAGAAATACTTATTCTTTGATAAGTTTCTTATACTTTCCTCTTAAAGACCAGTCCGGCAGGGCTGGCTTTCTCTCTATGTACCGAAATTCGGCACATTTATTTTTGTTTTACTTTTATTTCTTCTTTTCGTTCTTCAAGCAGCTTCTGAATAAATTCTATCATTTCCAGATTACTTTCCTTTTCTATAAGATAAGAATATATCCTTTTCCTGGCAGCAAGCGTTGTTTTTTTATCTATAATCTGACCTACTAAAAACTCTTCCCTGTTTTTTACAGGTATAAAAGTCCTGGCATAATTTTTTGTTGTTTTTTTAAATCCCTCGACTTTGATAACATCTTTGTTCATTAAACTTTTTATAAGCAGATGGACAGAACTGTCTTTCCATTCCTTTTCCTTTTCTTTTGACCTTTGAATGATTTCTGATGTCGTTAATGCTTTTCCCTCATCCCACAATACTTCCATGATTTCCATTTCACTTTTAGTTAATCTTGTTTTCATTATTTTTTCTTCTCCTGTACATTTTTATTTTTT
>ENA-OROH01000157-OROH01000157.1-human-gut-metagenome-genome-assembly--contig:-NODE-157-length-77788-cov-10.044974_pt1 | contig 77788 bp, 63 predicted proteins | sample MGYA00242125_ERZ509042 | MGnify/ENA primary metagenome ERZ509042 (study PRJEB26280, sample SAMEA2338738) | human gut metagenome | biome: human gut; feature: human-associated habitat; material: faeces... | reverse complement strand
AAACCATCATGATTACGGACCAAGGCATTACTTTAACAGCAGCTTTGGAATCGCCGTAACCGGTGAGCATGAGTACAATAGAAAGTACGAAGGAAATAGAACCTACGTTAGAAAGCATATTGGTGAGCATTTTCGGCAGAGTGCCTTTAATACCAGGCAGCCCAGGAACTACTACCAAAAGAACGAGGAGTGCAACCATCAGCAAAGTGGTGGTCTGTGCAGCGTTGAACGGTTCCGGTTTCGGAGCCAATTCATCGATGTCAAGAGAAGCACCGCGCTGTTCTTTCAGCCATTTAGCGCCGCCCATTACCATAAAGCCTACTACTGTTACGAAGCCTTGTGCAAGAGTGGATTTAAAGTATACCATCCATGCAATAGCATCGAGTTCGTCAGCAGGGATTCCGAGATCAGGAGCAACTTTAGCGATGATGCCGTTGGAGATGATGCCGGTCGGTGCAAACGGAGAGAATGCAGCGGCGTTGCAGGCACCTACTACGAGCAGGGTCATCAGGAATGCAGGCATTTTAACACGGCCTGCGATAGCCATAGCTACCGGAGCCATAAGTGCGCAGCCTGCGATGTTGCCAGGGCCGATAGTGGTCAAGAAGTCGGAAAGTAAGAAAATAATGATAGGAATTAAAGCAGTGTTGCCTTTGCAGACACGAATGGAATAAGCAGTGAGTTTTTCCATGGTGCCGTTGGTTTGTGCCATACCGAAAAGGAATGTAACACCAACCAGAATCATAAACAGGCTAAGCGGGAAAGCATTCATAATCTTACTTGCAGGGGTGCCGCCAAAGACGCCGCCTACGATAATACCGAACGCAATACCGAGGAAGCCTACGTTTAAATCCTCATTAACGCAGGAAATACCTACAAGAATAACCAACGCGAGGATGGACATTAAAGCAGGAAGTGAAATATCCAATTTCGTCACTCCAATCTTCATAAATTAGCTCAGATGAGCTAAACATAATAATGCCGTTAAGTTTCTGGCTTGACGGCTTATGCGGTACCCGGGCGGCAGAACCGCCCGTTTTAACCGCAAAGAAACATTTTTTAGTTTTAGCTATTCAGCTAAGTTTAAAATTAATCTTCTTCTGCCGGGAAAGATTTATGGAGCAATTTCGTTAAACCAACGAAAAGTCCAATAACGATAAACATGGTCGGCAGAGCTACAGCCATCATAATAACAGCTTTTTCAGTTGCTCCCATTTTTACACCTCCAAAAATATTCCAGTGGAAAGCACGCTATAAGGAAAGTTACAAATTACAGATTACATTTTTTCCAGAGCAGGAATCATAGCAAGAACCAGACCACCTGCTACTACGGATGCAACCTGACCAGCAACGTTTACGCCGATAGCATGTTGGATGATGAAGTTAGTCGGGTCTTCTTTCAAAGCCATTTTAGCGATTACACGGCCGGACATCGGGAATGCGGAAATGCCGCAAGCACCGATCATCGGGTTGATTTTCTTAGCGCTGAACATGTTGAGAAGTTTAGCGAAGATAACGCCGCCAACGGTATCGAATACGAATGCAACAGCGCCGAGGCACATGATGAGAAGTACCTGAACATTCAGGAAACGTTCAGCAGTCATGGTACCGCCGATGGTAATACCAAGTACGAGGGTTACCAGGTTGGACAGTTCGTTCTGAGCGCAGTTGGACAGGTTATCAACAACACCGGATTCTTTAAGAACGTTACCGAACATAAGAGCACCGATAAGAGCAACAGACAGAGGAGATACAACGCCTGCTACGATAACGATCATGATCGGGAACAAGAATTTAGTGGTGTCAGATACAGGTTCTTCGTTTTCAAAGCCCATACGGATTTTGCGTTCGTTCTGAGTAGTAACAGCTTTGATAACAGGCGGTTGGATAACCGGAACCAAAGACATGTAGCAGTAAGCAGCTACGGACAGAGGTCCAAGCAGTTCTACTGCATAACGGCTTGCTACATAAATGGTGGTCGGGCCGTCAGCTGCACCGATGATACCGATAGAGGAAGCATGCGGGAAGGAGAAGCCCAGGAAAGTAGCGCCGATAGCGGTAGCGAAGATACCGAACTGAGCAGCTGCTGCGAACAGCATTACGGACGGACGGCGAATCAACGGAGCGAAGTCGCACATTGCGCCGATAGCAACGAAGATAAGTACAGGGAACAGTTCGTTTGCGATACCTGCATTGTACAGGGTAATCAAGAAGCCTTCAGCACCAGGTTCGGTGGATACTGCAGAAGAATGAGGAATGTTAGCCAGGATTGCACCGAAGCCAATCGGAAGCAACAGAGCAGGTTCGTAGTCATATTTAACAGCGAGCCAAATCAGGATGCCGCCGATAATCCACATAATAATATGAGTATAGCTAAGACCAATAATACCCTTCAGGAGTTCTTCAAGGTAAGGGTATTGTACGAGTAAAGAATCCATTCTTAAACCTCCAATATTCAATTGCTTTCCTATAAATTCATCTGATAGCAGTGCCGGTAGTTAAACTGCCGGCATTGCTACTATACTTGAAGAATTGAAGGAAATTAGCCGATAACAGCCATGATCTGGCCAGGTTTTACGTTTTCGTTAACGTCTACGTTGATGGATTTAACGGTGCCGTCAACAGGTGCAGCAATTTCGTTCTGCATTTTCATAGCTTCGAGCATAAGAACTACGTCGCCTTTTTTAACAGCGTCGCCAGCTTTAGCTACGATTTTGCTTACTTTACCAGGCATCGGAGCGGTAAGCGGGGTGTCACCAGCTGCTACTGCTGCCGGAGCAGGAGCTGCTGCCGGAGCCGGAGCGGGAGCCGGTGCTGCTGCCGGAGCAGGAGCTGCTACCGGAGCCGGAGCGGGAGCTGCAACCGGAGCTGCTGCTACCGGAGCTGCTGCTACAACGCCTTCTTCTGCAACTTCAACGGTGTAAGCTACACCATTAACGTTAACTTTGAATTTTCTCATTTGAAATTCCTCCATTTCACTTTTTAAAAAAATTTTATTTTCGTGCAGCAGATAACTGGTATCTGCTGCAGTCAAAACTAAAAATTAGTAGCACTCTTGTCTTTTGTTCATCAAAGACAAGCGGCCAGTCTGAGCCCAAAGCGTACTCGGTTTTTTAATACGTACTACAGCTACGCCGCCGCCAGCATGCTGGATAGCTGCTGCCATTGCTGCAATCATTTCATCGTCATTCATAACCATGCTGATTGCACCGCTGATAGCTGCAATTACTTCGGGGGGAGTGCCGGCGGGAACCGCAGGAGCCGGAGCTGCTGCTACCGGAGCCGGGGCTGCAGCTTTAGGAGCTTCTTTTTTCTTCTTGCTGCCGCCAAATAATCCAAAAAATCCCATTACGATTTCCCCTTTCTATGCATTAAAGCGGAATGTTACCGTGTTTCTTAGCCGGACGGCTTTCACGTTTGGAATCCAGCATTTGCAATGCATTGATAATGGTCGGGCGGGAATCTTTCGGTTGAATTACGATATCAACCATGCCACGTTTTGCAGCCTGATACGGGGTTGCAAAGTTGTCAATGTATTCAGCAGTTTTAGCTTCAACATCAGGATCTTTACGGAAGATGATGTTAGCTGCACCAGCAGGGCCCATAACTGCGATTTCAGCAGTCGGCCAAGCGATAACCTGGTCAGCACCAAGTTCCTGAGAGCACATTGCGAGGTAAGAACCGCCGTATGCTTTACGGGTAATCAAAGTAATTTTAGGTACGGTTGCTTCAGAGTATGCATAGAGCATCTTAGCGCCATGACGGATAATGCCGCCATATTCTTGGTTGGTGCCAGGCAGGAAGCCCGGAACGTCTACCAGGTTCAACAGAGGAATGTTGAAAGCGTCGCAGAAGCGAATGAAGCGGGAAGATTTGTCAGATGCATTGATATCAAGGCAACCTGCCATAACTTTCGGCTGGTTAGCAATAATACCTACGGTCTGGCCATCCATACGTGCAAAGCAGGTAATAATGTTCTGAGCGTAGTATTGCTGAGATTCATAGAATTCACCGTTATCAACAATGCTCTTGATAATGTCTTTCATATCATAAGGATGATTGGAATTATCAGGAATAATGCTGTTCAGTGCTTCGTCAGTTCTGGTCGGGGAGTCACCGGTTTCGATAATCGGTGCGCCTTCCATGTTGTTGGACGGAAGGAAGCTGAGCAGATAACGGATTTGTTTAATGCAGTCTTCGTCGTTTTCTGCTGCAAAGTGAGCTACACCGGAAGTCTGGTTGTGGGTCATAGCGCCGCCCAGTTCTTCTTGGGTAACTTCTTCGCCGGTAACGGATTTAACAACTGCAGGGCCGGTAATGAACATTTTGGAAGTGTTCTTTACCATGTAGATGAAGTCGGTCAGAGCCGGGCTGTATACAGCGCCGCCTGCGGAAGGACCCATGATAGCAGAGATCTGAGGAATAACACCGGATGCGCTGGTGTTTTCGAAGAAGATCTTGCCATAGCCGCCCAGAGCGTCAACAGCTTCTTGGATACGAGCACCGCCGGAATCGTTCAGGCCAACGCACGGAGCACCCATTTTGAGAGCAAGGCGCTGTACTTTAACGATTTTGTTAGCATGCATTTCGCCGAGGGAGCCGCCTTCAACGGTGAAGTCCTGAGCGAATACATAAACCAGACGGCCGTCAACAGTGCCGTAACCGGTGGTTACACCTTCGCCCGGGAGTTCTTTTTTGTCCTGGCCGAAGTTGGTGCAACGATGGCTTACGAAACGATCCAATTCAACGAAGCTACCTTCGTCAAGTAATAATGCGATTCTCTCACGAGCAGTCAGTTTACCGCTTTCATGCTGTTTAGCTACTTTCTTTTCGCCGCCAGCTGCGATAATGTGTTCGGAGAGTTTGAGCATTTTCTCAATTCTTTCTTGAGTAGACAAATCTTACACCTCCATATAATTGGGGAGAACTTATTTATACATGCAGGCGGGCGTAGTATCAGGCGCCCGTCTGTTATGTATCTGATTTTTGTGTGCTGCACAAGCAGCTTAATTTCTGTTCAGGCAGAAATTATTTTTTTGCAGGAGCGCAGAGTTCGAGCAAAATGCCAACAGATTTCGGATGAACGAAAGCAATGTCCATTCCGCCTGCACCACCGCGAGGTGCTTTGTCAATCATGATGCCGCCTTTTTCCTGTACGCCGGCGATAGCAGCTTCGATGTCGTCAACACGGAGAGCAATGTGCTGGATGCCCTGGCCGTTTTTAGCAATGTATTTGCCGATCGGGCCATCATTGTTTTCGGTAATATCAACAAGAAGCTCAAGCAGAGTTTCGCCGCAAGGAATGAATACGGTTTTTACGCCCTGTTCGGGAACCGGTTCTTCACCAGTGCATTCCAGACCGAGAACTTCGGTGTAGAATTTTTTGGATACATCCAAATCTTTGCAGGCAATACCTACATGGTCAACACAAATTACTTTGAACATTTTTAATTCCTCCTTAAAGAATTAATTTGGTGGTTTTATTTCAAAACTTTACCAACAATGTCATCAACTACAGAGTACGGTTCAATTTCGCGGCCCTGCAGTTTTTCTACCAAGGAATCAAATTCATCGGTAGCTACTACATTTTTATCAATGTAACGGTTTACTTTATCGTTAAGCATCGCAGTAACCTCGTTTTTAATACGGGCTTTGCGGATTTTAACGATTTCACCGCTATCATACAGATATTTCTGGTGCTCCTCAATGGAGTCTACAACTGCTTCTATGCCTTCACCCTTGCTGGCAATGGTCCGGTTGATCGGCGGACGCCAGCCAACATGTTCGGGATTTAATTCCAACATCATTTCAATCTCTATGTTGAGCTTGTCTGTGCCTTCACGATCAGCTTTGTTAATCGTGAACAAATCACCGATCTCAAGTATACCTGCTTTAATAGCCTGAATATCATCACCCATGCCCGGGATTACAACAACCATGGTGGTATCGGCAGTTTTTACGATATCAACTTCAGATTGCCCTACGCCTACGGTTTCAATGATAATGATGTCAAAGCCAAAAGCATCCATCAATTTGACTGCATCGCCTGCTTTTTGCGATAAGCCGCCCAAGCTGCCTCTGGTAGCCATAGAACGGACAAAAATGCCTTCATCCGAAGACAAATCCAACATTCTGATACGGTCGCCCAAGATAGCGCCGCCGGAGAACGGACTGGTGGGGTCTACTGCAATAATGCCAACAGTTTTACCGCGTTTACGGAATTCTTTGGCAAGTTTATCGGTCAAAGTACTTTTGCCAGCACCCGGAGGTCCGGTTATACCAATGACATAAGCATTGCCGGTGTGGGGATATAAAGCTGTCATAATTTCAACAGCATTGTCATACTCGTTTTCAACGGCCGTAATTGCTTTGGCCAGTGCCAAACGGTTGTGGTTTAATACGCCTTCAACAATGTTCAAATTTCACACCGCCTTGTTGAGGTCTGATAAAAATTTTAGGTTGCAAGGCGGACAAGCCGCCTTGCAAATTTTTAAGACCTAATTATTTTACGTTTGCGTTGATGAAGTCAACGATAGCGCTGGTCGGGGTGCCAGGAGTGAATACTTCGGCAATGCCAGCAGCTTTCAGGCCCGGGATGTCAGCGTCAGGAATAACGCCGCCGCCGATAACCAGAACATCGTTCAGGCCTTTTTCTTTCAAAAGTTCTACAACTTTCGGGAAAAGGGTGTTATGAGCGCCGGAGAGCAGGCTCAGAGCAACAACTTTAACGTCGTCCTGCAGAGCAGCTTCAGCGATTTGTTCCGGGGTCAGACGGATACCGGTATAAATTACTTCAAAACCAGCGTCGCGCAATGCACGAGCTACAACTTTAGCACCGCGGTCGTGTCCATCAAGACCCGGTTTTGCTACTAAAACTCTGATATTAGACATTATCTACTTACCTCCCTATTATTGTTGGCTAAGTTAATTACAGCTGGGTATGAGCCTGGTATTCGCCGAATACTTCTCTCATTACGCCGCAGATTTCGCCTTCGGTTGCATAAGCTTTAACAGCTTCGAGGATCAAAGGCATCAGGTTAACGCTTTCATCAGCGCAGCCTGCTTTAAGAGCAGCAAGGGTTTCTTCAACTTTAGCGTTGTCACGGCGAGCTTTCAATGCAGCAATTTTTTCAGCCTGCAGTTTGCCAACAGAGCCGTCTACGCGCAGCAGGTTTTTCGGGGGTTCTTCTTCCTGCTGGAATTTGTTAACGCCAACGATAATACGGTTGCCTTTTTCAACGTCCATCTGCCATTTGTAAGCGGAATCCTGAATTTCTTTCTGGATGTAGCCTTTAGCGATAGCTTCCGGAGCGCCGCCGAGTTCATCAATTTTCTTAATGTAATCCCAGCATTCAGCTTCGATCTTATTGGTCAAAGCTTCTACATAGTAGGAACCGCCCAACGGGTCAATGGTGTCAGCCAGGCCGGATTCGTAAGCAACGATTTGCTGAGTACGCAGAGCGATGGTTACGGATTCAGTAGTCGGCAGAGCCAAAGCTTCGTCTTTGGAGTTGGTGTGCAGGGACTGGGTACCACCCATTACTGCAGCTGCGGTTTGCAGAGCAACACGAACGATGTTGTTGTTCGGCTGCTGAGCGGTCAGCATGGAACCAGCGGTTTGGGTATGTACGCGGAGCATCATGGATTTAGCTTTCTTAGCGCCGAATCTTTCTTTCATAACTTTAGCCCATACACGACGGGAAGCGCGGAATTTAGCAACTTCTTCGAGTACGTTGTTGTGAGCATTCCAGAAGAAGGACAGACGGCCAGCGAAAGCGTCAACGTCCATGCCAGCTTTGATAGCAGCTTCTACATAAGCAATGCCGTCAGCGATGGTGAATGCGATTTCCTGAGCAGCGGTGGAACCAGCTTCACGGATATGGTAACCGGAAATGGAGATGGTGTTCCACAGCGGAACATTTTTGGAGCAATATTCAAAAATGTTGGTGATCAAACGCATGGAGGGTTTCGGCGGGAAGATATAAGTGCCGCGGGCAGCATATTCTTTCAGGATATCGTTCTGAATGGTGCCGCGGAGTTTATCAGCGGAAACGCCTTGTTTTTCAGCAACTGCGATGTACATGCAGAGCAGTACGGATGCAGGAGCGTTGATGGTCATAGAAGTGGAAACTTTGTCCAGAGGAATACCGTCGAACAGGATTTCCATATCTGCCAGGGAGTCGATAGCTACGCCTACTTTACCAACTTCGCCTTCGGACATCGGGTCGGTGGAATCATAACCGATCTGGGTCGGGAGGTCGAATGCGCAAGACAGGCCGCTGCCGCCGTTAGCCAGCAGGTATTTATAACGTTTGTTGGATTCTTCAGCAGTGGAGAAACCAGCATACATACGCATGGTCCAGAAACGGCCGCGGTACATGGTAGGTTGTACACCACGGGTGAAAGGATATTCACCAGGGAAACCGAGGTCTCTTTCATAATCGAAACCTTCGATGTCAAGCGGGGTGTAGAGTCTGTTAGGCTCCAGGTTTGCGCGTTCAGGGAATTTAACCAGTTTAGCTTCTACTTCTTCATGGTATTTAGCTAAGCCAGCTTTCAGAGTTTCATTTGACATTCTCAAATCCTCCTTAAAATTTTTGTTTTCATACTCGGGTTGGACTTCCCGGGTACGGTGAGAGTGTCCGTCAAAGACGGTCTATGGCAAAGCCTTTCGGCTTCGTCAACATATTTATTTAAGCTGTGCCGGAGGACTCGCTACCGCCGGCACAGGCTTAAGCCCCAATTAAACTGGGATTATTTTTCCATGGTGCCGGTTTTGTTGAAGCGGTTATGGAAATCGAAAGCTTCTTCAAGCAGATGCGGAGTCTGGCTGTTGCCGCAAGCTTCGCAAGCTCTGTGGAAGTAATCCAGCAGCATCGGCTGATATTTCGGGTTAGCAATCTGATCAATGATGATCGGAGCTTTTTCTTTCGGAGTCAGGCCACGGAGGTCAGCAACGCCGCGTTCGGAAACGATAACGTCAACGTCGAGGGTTGCATGGTCGATATGGCTGCAGAACGGAACAACGGAGCTGATTTTGCCGCCTTTTGCCAGGGAGTTGGTGAAGAATACGGTGAGGTAACCGTTACGGGCAAAGTCGCCGGAACCGCCAACGCCGTTCATCAATTTGGTGCCGCAGATATGAGTGGAGTTTACGTTGCCGTAAATATCAACTTCAATAGCAGTGTTCATTGCGATAACGCCAATGCGGCGTGCAACTTCAGGGCTGTTGGAGATTTCCTGCGGACGGAGAATCAGGTAAGGTTTGTAATGGTCAAGGTTTTCATAGAATTTTTTCTGGCATTCCGGAGACGGAGTCAGAGCGGTACCGGAAGCAACACGGAGTTTGCCGGCATCGATGAGGTCGAACATACCGTCTTGGATAACTTCGGTGTAAACGGTGAGGTCTTCGAAGTCGGAGTTAACAAGGCCGTTGATAACAGCGTTAGCAACGGAGCCTACGCCGGACTGCAGCGGAAGCAGGTTTTTCGGCAGGCGGCCTTCAGCAACTTCTTTTTTGAAGAATGCTACGAGGTTTTCGCCCATGTGTTTAGCGTCTTCGTCGATTTCGCCGAGCGGACGAACTTTATCGGTGATGTCGCAAGGAACAACAGCAACGATTTTGTCGAGTTCGCAAGGAATGTACGGAGTACCAATGCGGTCTTCCGGTCTTTCGATAGGAATCGGTTTACGGTACGGAGGATCAAGAGGTACATAGGAGTCATGCATGCCTTCCAAACCTACCGGTTGGCTGGTGTTAACTTCTACGATAACTTTTTTAGCGCCTGCTACATAAGAGGAGCTGTTGCCCATGGAGGTGGTCGGGATAAGGCCTACTTTGCCGTCGCCGAGGTCGTTGATTTTGCATACTTCAACGATTGCTACGTCTACGCCTTTGCGGTTAGCCATGAAGCCATAGCGAACCATCTGTGCCATGTGGCTGAGGTGAATGTCAGCATATTTTACTTTACCTTCGTTGATAGCTTTGCGGAGGGTGCCGTTGGTCTGATAAGGCAGGCGGCGGTCCATAATGCCAGCTTCTACCATTGCCTGGTCAATTTCAGGGCCTACAGAAGCGCCGGTCCAAACGTTAACTTTGAAATCGGTGCCTTTGTATCTTTCAGACAGGGCAAGAGGTACAGCTTTCGGATAGCCAGACGGAGTAAAGCCGCTGACACCCAAGTTGTCACCATTGTGAATAAAATCGGTTGCGGCTTCTGCGCTCATTACTTTGCCAGCAACCGCATCGCAAATACGATCTTTAATATCGATCATGTTCCTTCCTCCTTGAAATTAAATATATATGGTTTCTGCCTTTCGGCACTTAACTTATCCGGCGAAAAATACTCTGCAAACGCCAGGCGTTTGTCTATACCGTCCGCCAAATAAGGCAAACCCATAACATAAAAAAGGAGCACTTTAGTGTTATCCCGAAATTTAATAATTAAACTCAATAACGCCAAGTGCCAGCTCACACATTTTCCGGAGCGGGCACGCCCGGACTGCAAGCCGCCGGCGTAAGGCTTCCGTAAGGGTTCCGCTACCCTGTTGTCTGCCAACGCCTGAACATACCTTCTTTTGGTTTCTTTATATACTTCGACACCACCTGTAAAATTCCTTCTGCCGAAGCTCTATTTGTGATATTTTTTTGAAATTTTTTATGAAATTGCCGTTAAATATTCAGATTTTCATCTAACGATATTATAGCACATAACCTGTCAGGATATTTTCTGAATTTTTAACAAGCTCAGGCCCTTTTCTGACCCTTACAATATAATAGCAGTAAAATTGTAACATGGCAAGCCTTTTGTTTACATTTTTTAAAGAAATACCCTTCAGACTCAAAAGTCCGAAGGGTATTTTATAGCATTTTATTAGTATATTTAACGTATTTGCTGGTGATAGTGCGTGTGCAGGAGATTGTGTGCTTTTTTCCCAAGCGGTTTGCCCAGCCAAGTATCATAAAGTTCAATTATTTCAGGATTTTCGTGCGATTTTCGTAACTCATTGGCTCTGTCACAATCAAAGAGTCCCTTTCTGCGCAGTTTCCTGATTTCGGCATTAACCGGAACAGGCTGTCCGCCGCCGCCAATGCATCCGCCCGGGCACGCCATTACTTCAATGAACTGATAATCGGCAGTGCCGTTTTTAACACGCTCCAGCATTTCCATTGCCGATTTAAGAGTATGCACAACGGCAATTTTTATTTTTTTGCCGGCAATTTCAATTTCCGCCTCGCGGGTATGTTCCATGCCGCGCACTTCTTCATAATCAACGTGCGGAAGGTTTTCGCCCGCAAGAACATCAGCCACGGTTCTAAGCGCAGCTTCCATAACGCCGCCTGTTGTGCCGAAAATTACGCCTGCGCCGCTGCCGGTGCCAAGCGGAGAATCAAAGTTTTCTTCCGGCAGATTTTTAAAATCAATGCCTGCTTCGCGTATCATGCGCCCAAGCTCGCGCGTGGTAATTACTATATCAACGTCGCGGTAACCGGAATCGCACATTTCAGGCCTTGCGGCTTCCGCCTTTTTGGCCGTGCACGGCATAACCGATACGCTGACTATTTTGGCAGGGTCAATGCCGGCTTTTTCCGGATAATAGGTTTTGGCGATTGCACCGAACATCTGCTGGGGCGATTTGGCCGTAGAAAGATGGTCCAAGAGCTCAGGATATTTCAGTTCAATCATATTAACCCAGCCCGGGCTGCACGAAGTAATCATCGGCAGCAGCCCGCCGTTTTGCAGGCGGTCTAAAAATTCATAGCCTTCTTCCATAATGGTAAGGTCGGCAGAAAAATCAGTATCAAAAACTTTATCAAAACCCAGATGGCGCAGTGCTGCAACCATTTTGCCGGTTACAATGCTGCCGGGTTCCATGCCAAGTTCTTCACCAATGGCAACGCGCACGGAAGGCGCGGTCTGCACAATAACGATTTTGTCGGGGTCGTTAATGGCATCCCAAACTTTTTCAGTGTCGTCGCGTTCAACAATGGCGCCGGTCGGGCAAACGCTGGCGCACTGGCCGCAGTAGCTGCACGCCACATTGCCGAGGTCCTGTTCAAACGCAGTTGAAACGATGGTATCAAACCCGCGGTTGGCAAAGCTGTAAACATTCATGCCCTGCACATCGCGGCAAACGCGTATGCAACGCCCGCAGAGAATGCATTTTTCCTGGTCGCGCACAAGGCAGGGGTTGCTGCCATCAATAGTATGGGCTTTGCGTGCGCCGCCTTCAAAGCGGATTTTGCGCAGGCCAAGGTCTGCGGCAATTTTTTGCAGTTCGCAGTCCCCGCTTTTCTGGCAGGACAGGCAGTCTTTGGGGTGGTTCGCCAAGAGCAGTTCAACAACCATTTTGCGCGCTGCCCTTACTTTAGGCGTATTGGTTTTAACTACCATGCCTTCCGCTACCGGATATACGCAGGATGCAACAAGGCTTCTTGCCCCGCTTGCTTCCACCACGCACAGGCGGCAGGCGCCTTCCGGCGCAAGCTCCGGATGATAGCACAGAGTTGGTATATAAATTCCGGCACTGCGTGCCGCTTCCAAAATCGTTGCATTTTTAGGGGCCTGTACAGTTTGCCCATTGATTGTTAAGGTAACCATTTCCATTGTTCTGCCCCCTTATCCCTTAACTATTGCCTTAAACGGGCAGGCTGCCATGCAGGCGCCGCATTTAATGCATTTAGTGGTATCAATAACGTGCTGGCTGCGCGGCTGTCCGCTGATGGCCTGAACCGGGCACTGGCGTGCGCAGAGGCCGCAGCCTTTGCATTTATCCGTAATCTGATAGTTGGCAAGTTTTTCGCATACTCCTGCCGGGCAGCGTTTTTCTTTAATATGCGCTTCGTATTCATCGCGGAAATATTTAAGCGTACTGAGTACGGGGTTAGGCGCTGTCTGCCCAAGGCCGCAGAGTGCAGTTTCTTTAATATTGCCGGCCAGTTCTTCCAAAAGTTCAATATCGCCTTCGCGCCCCTGCCCTTCCGTAATGCGGGTTAAAATTTCCAGCATACGTTTGGTGCCTTCGCGGCAGGGAGTACATTTGCCGCATGATTCAGACTGGGTAAAGTTAAGGAAGAATTTGGCAACGTCAACCATACAGGTGTCTTCGTCCATAACTACAAGGCCGCCGCTGCCCATCATTGCGCCGACGGAAATCAGCGAATCGTAATCAACGGAAAGGTCGAGCATGGATTCCGGCAGGCAGCCGCCGGACGGGCCGCCAATCTGCACGGCTTTGAATTTTTTGCCGTTGGTAATGCCGCCGCCGATATCAAAAATAATCTCGCGCATGGTAATGCCCATCGGCACTTCGGCAAGGCCTGTGTTATTGATTTTACCGGTAAGGGCAAATACTTTGGTGCCTTTGGATTTTTCCGTGCCGAAGCCGCAGTACCAGTCTGCGCCATTGGTAATAATGGAAGCAACGTTGGCAAAAGTTTCTACGTTGTTAATATTGGTAGGCTTGCCCCACAGGCCCGATACTGCCGGGAACGGCGGGCGCGGGCGCGGCATGCCGCGGCGTCCTTCGATAGATGCCATAAGCGCGGTTTCTTCACCGCATACAAAGGCACCGGCGCCTTCTTTTATATGAATTTTAAAACTGAATTTGCTGCCGAAAATGCTCTTGCCCAAAAGGCCCATTTGTTCGGCCTGGTCAATAGCTATGCGCAGGCGCTTGATAGCCAGCGGATATTCCGCACGCACATAAATATAGCCTTCGTCGGCACCAATGGCATAACCGCAGATTGCCATGCCTTCAAGCACTTTATGCGGGTCGCCTTCAAGCACGCTGCGGTCCATAAAAGCACCGGGGTCGCCCTCGTCGGCGTTACAGATAACATATTTTTTATCGTTTACGGAATTAGCGGCAAACTGCCATTTCATACCGGTGGGGAACCCGCCGCCGCCGCGTCCGCGCAGACCGGATTTTTTAACTTCGTCGATAACCTCCTGCGGAGTCATGGTGGTAACGGCTTTGGCAAGCGCCTCATAGCCGCCTACCGCAATATATTCTTCTATCTGTTCAGGGTTAATGGCGCCGCAGTGTTCAAGCACCAGGCGTTTTTGCTTTTTATAAAAATTAATTTCCGAATAGGAAGGAATCTGTTCATGCGTAAGCGGTTCGTGGTATAAAAGGCGTTCAACAATGCGCCCTTTAAACAGATGGCTTTCTACAATTTCTTCCACATCTTCCGGTTTTACGCGGCAGTAAAAAGTACCTTCCGGGTAAATAATTACCAGCGGGCCATGCTCGCAAAAGCCGTGGCAGCCGGTTTCTACAATCATAACCTCGTCGCTCAGCCCTTTTTGTTCAAGCTGTTTGGCAAACTCCAGCTGCACTTCTTTGCTGCCCGCAGATTTACAGCCGGTACCGCCGCAGACAAGGACATGTGCTCTTATATGCTGCATAAAAAACCCTCCCCGATTTTATTCCTGTTCTATCTTGCCTACAACAAGCTCCTGCACTACTCTACCGTTAACTACGTGTTCGGCAATAATTTTTTTAACATCTGCCGGTTTTACTTTGCCGTAGGTAATGCGCGGTTCCCCAGGCCGCACAACATCCACCAGCACTTCTTTTTCGCACATGCCGATACAGCCGGTCTGCTGCACCTGCACATCCGTCAGATGGCGTACAGCCAGTTCGTCAAGCACGGCTTTCATTACTTCGCGCGCACCGGCAGCAATGCCGCAGGTGCCCATGCCGATAATAATTTTGGTAGTACTGTTCTGACGGACTTTAATATCGTTCTTCAGCTTTTCCCTTAAAGCCTTCAAATCCTCCAAAGTTTTCATTTTATTCCTCCTGCCCGGCATGCAGCGCGCCAAGCTGCTGCCTCAGATATTCTTCAGTCCAGCGGTAAATTTCCGGATGCGCAAAATCGGTGTCTTGCCCCAAAACCTCACGCACTTGGCGAGTGTCAAAGCAAAAAGCGCCGTTTGCCGCTTTATAGTTAAAAACAAGGTTAAGTTCAGGCGCACCTGCCAGCAAAACGGCAATGCTGCCTGCAATATCGCCCAAAGGCGGACGGTCAATGTTATCTGCCTTAAAAGCGGCTTTAACAACTGTGCCCTCTCCCGGCTGCGATTTAATATCAAAATAACCGCCGCACTGGCTTGTTACCATATCCATAAAGGGTATTCCCATGCCTACTTTGCGCGTCAGGCGTGTGGTAACAAACGGGTCGCGCACTTTTTTAACCATTTCTTCCGTCATGCCGCGCCCGTCGTCACTGATAGAAAAAGTAAAATATCCGTTTTCGTTTTCCTCAATGTCAATTTGCAGATTACGGGCACCGGCCTCAACCGAGTTTTGCGCCAAATCAAGTATATGCAGTGAAAGCTCTCTCATAATTACTGGTATTTTGCCAAAATAGCCTTTAATTTATCAGGCGTCAGCCTGCCGTGGGTATCTTCGTTAACCTGCATAACAGGAGCCAGGCCGCATGCGCCGATGCAGGCAACCGTTTCCAGCGTAAAGCGCAGGTCGTCAGTTGTATGCCCTGCTTTAATGTCAAGTTCTTTTTCCAGCGCCTGCAGAATAGTTTTACCGCCGCGTACGTGGCAGGCAGTGCCCTGGCATACGCGGATAATATTGCGCCCGCGCGGATTAAGATGGAACTGAGAATAAAAAGTTACAACGCCGTAAATCTGCGCAATGGGGGTGCCGGTTTGTACGGCAACATATTCCAGCGCGTCTTTAGGCAGATAATTATACAAGGATTGTACTTCCTGTAAAATCGGAATCAGTGCGCCCTTAACGCCTTCATATTTGGCAAGGATTGCGTCAATGCGGGTCTTTTCCGGATTTTCGCCGCCGCAGCAGCTGCATGTTCTCTCCACAAAGCTCATAGTACATTCTCTCCTTACTGTTAAATTTAAATGTACATATATTACTATAACAAAACACCGGCTTATATGCAACACTAATTAACATGTATACTTTAATTAGTATACACTATATAATTTTTAATAATCACGGTTCTCCAAAAAAAAGCCCGGCTGCCAGCTGCGCCCGTCCTCTGCCGCAAGCGCCAGTTTCAGCTCTGCCACCGTTAAACTTTTAACCGTAATTAAATTTTTAGGGCCGTTAATAAAGCTGTCCATCATGTGCGCGTCGCTGTCGGTAACATAGTTTAAGCCGCCAAGCGCCAGTTTCAGCTTCTGTTCTTTTAATTCCCTAATGCCGGCAGCGCTTATTTCAGCCGCTGCCAGCCCCATATCCGAAGGCAGAAAGCCAAGCTGCATCAAGAGGCTGTACGATGGCCTGTCCACATGCGCAGCTATTGCCATGCCGCCCATGGCGTTTACTTTTTGTATAACTTCCGCAGCGGGCAGTTTTAATGGCCCAAGCAGCATACGTTCTTCTTCGGCTATAAAGTTATCGTCGTCATCAACAATAAACTGCGCGCCAAAACGCTCTGCATTGTTTTTTAGCCCGCTCATATTGGCATCCACTATTTTCTGCCACGCGGCCAGCTGCTCCAGCGTATCAAACAGCACAACTATGTGCGCTTCTTCGCGGCATTCAACTTCCATGCCCGGAAAAACCTTAACACCGTAGTTTTTGGCTGCTTCAACCGCCGCCGCGGCATTGGCGGAAGCATTATGGTCCGTAATGGCAACCGCGTCTACGCCGTACTGTGCCGCCCGCATAACAATATGGTGCGGCGTCATTTCTATTTCCGCGCAGGGCGAAAGCAGGGTATGGATATGGAAATCAGCCAGTAAGGTTCTCATTTTCCGTTGGTAATGCCGAGGGCATAAAGCTGCCCGGCTACAACATAAGCAGGCAAATCAGTAACGGCAATATTTATATTATTGGCATCGGCTTTTTTCAGCGTTTCTTCTTCTACCGGGGCGCCGCCTGCCACAACCACTGCCGAAAGGCCTATTAAAGATGCCACTGCAGCCACGTTCTGATGCCCCTGCATTGTTACCCATACCATGCCGGGTTCGGCCTGCCCCATAACATTGCTTAAAAGGTCAGAAGCATAGCCGCCCGTAACCTCGGCCTGCATGTCGCCGGTATGCGTTAAAAGCTGCAACTTCAAGCTGTTAATTACTTCCTTTATCTGCATTGTTTTCTTCTCCGTTATCGTTAAAATCATTATTGTCAATAGGTATCTGCCGTGCAAGTTCCAGCATGCCGTGCGCAAGTTTTTTAACGCTGGCGCGCAGTTTAAAAATGCAGTCTATTTCCGTTGCCTTACCCTGAACAATATCTTCCGCAAGGCACTGGCAGTTTGGTGCGCCGCAGGCACCGCAGTCCAGCCCCGGAAGGGAATTGAGCACTTCTTCCATTTGTTCAAACTTTTTCATGGCTTCCAAAATATCGTCGTCAAGCTGCATCATCGGGCGCGGCACCAGTTTTTTTACATAAGCGCCGGATTTGGGGAAGCCCTCGCAGACCATGCTCTGCTTCATTGCCTCCACCCTGTCTGCCGGTTCGTGCTCACGCATCCGCGCAAGGCGCAGCTTAAGGTTCTTTTCCGCCACAAATTTATTTTCAGCCGTCAGCGGGCCGCCGATACAGCCGCCGCTGCACGCGCTGCATTCCACATAATCAACGTCCGGCATTTTATTCATGGAAATCTGCTCCAGCACGTCATATACGTTTTCTATGCCATGCACCGCCAGCCCTTTTTCCACGCCTACGGCTGCAAGTTCGCCGCCGTAACAGCCCCAGCCCATGCCGTAGGAAGAAGCCGCGGTTATTTTTTTGCTTTCTTTAACGCTGCCGATAGAGCGCATCAGCCTGCCGTAAATTTCCGAAATTGCAATGCTGCCGCTGAGCTGCGTATGCACTACGTCTACCGACTGGCGGATATTGGCGTCTTTCGACGGGCATGGCGCCAGAAACCATACGCCAATCTGTGATTCTTCAAGCCCCAGCCGTTCCATAGCCTCTTTTTTTACATAAATTGCGGCAGCCTCCACAGGCGGCAGTACCGGCACCACCTGTTTGATAAGTTCCGGGAACTTAACCTGAATAAGGCGCAGCACCGCCGGGCAGGTGCAGGAAATTAAAGGCTTGCGCCCGCCATTGTAGTTTTTAATGTAGTCTGCAATTTCCAGGGAAATATATTCCGAAGCCACAGCCACATCAAAAATTTCATCAAAGCCAAGGTTGCTTAAGCCCCCACGTATTGTTTCCTCCGAAATATCGGCCGGAAACTGCGCATACAGCGAAGGAGGAGGCAAAACGATATTATATTGGTATTTTTTTATTTCTTCCAGTTTGTCCGAATATGCTTCTACCGCGTGATACGCACAGCGGCGCATACATTCGCCGCAGTCTATGCAGCGCGCCGCGATAAGTTCGGCCTTGCCGTTGCGCACCCTGATAGCATCGGTAGGGCACGCCTTAACGCAGGTTACGCAGCCTTTGCATTTCGAAGGCACAAAGCGGACAGAATGAATATAGCCTTCTGCCAATGGGCTCACCTCTTTTACAAGTCTTCGCTGATATGCTTAAACTCCATTGTGATGGAGGTTCCTTCTCCTATTTTAGATTGTATGTCGAATTTATCACTGCATTTCATCATGTTGGGCAGGCCCATACCGGCGCCAAAACCCATCTGGCGGATATAATCCGGCGCTGTCGACCAGCCTTCCTGCATGGCAAGCTTAATATCCGGTATGCCGGGGCCGTGGTCGGTAATATTGATTACGGTATGGTCCTGAAAAATTTCCGCAGCAACCTTGCCGCCGCCGGCGTGAATAAGCACGTTCATTTCCGCCTCATAAGTGCCGATGGCTATGCGGCGCACAATATCTGCCGGTATGCCTATTTTTTGCAGCATGCGCTTAATACCGCTCGAGGCTTCCCCGGCACGGTCAAAATCGCCGCCTGCCACATCATAGCTTATTTTTACAGATTTAGCCTCCGTCATAACCCGCAGCCCCCTTTTTCCTGCGAACATCCGCGCAGCCCGGCCACATATAACAGCCCGCAGGCTTCAAACAGAGTGCAGTTTGTTGAAAGCACCGGCATCTGCGCTTCACGCGCAAAGTCCAGAAAATCCGGCCCGGGCAGCTTGCCGCGTACTATAATAATGCCGCACAAATCGGTAATGCCCGCCGTACGGATAACCTGCATATTTGTAAGGCCTGTACACAAAAGGGTATTGCATTTGGTAAAAGCCAGCACATCACTCATAAGGTCGCTGCCGCAGCAGGTTTCAACGGGGCGTTCCATCAATTCTTCTCCCACAAGGATTTTTGCTTTTAAAACCCTCTGTACATCCTTTAAATTCATTTTTCCCTCCATAAAAATTAAAAATTTTCTGATTTTATTGTAGCGTGTCTGTCCCGGTATGTAAAGCAATTTTCTGCCGCCCGCTGCGGCTCAGCCTGTTTAAAAGGCTGCATTGCATCATTACCATCGACACGCACCAGAACAAAAGTCCCATATCCATATTAAAGTACACATGGTCGGTAAGGCCGCCTGCCAAAATGCCAACCAATGCCGCCAGATACCCCTGCCCTACGGCGCGCAGCCACGGGCGCACGCCTTTTACTGCCAGCTTAAAGGCATGCCAGGCAAAAACGGCAAGCACCAGCACAAAAACAATCAGCCCGTGCCAGCCGAGCTCTGCCAGAACATTAAGCATCAGGTTATGGCAGTGGTACATAATTACATTGGGGTTGTTCAAATAAAAATCGTATTCCGGGTAAATATACTGAAACCCGTACCAGCCTACGCCGTAAGGGTGTTCTTCTATAATAAAAAGCGTACTTTTAAGGTAGGCAAAGCGCAGCGCCACGGAGGTATCCTGCGTGCCGAAAATAGACATCAGCCGGTGCCATACCGCACCGTGCATAAAATATATGCCTCCTGCCGCACAAACTGCCAGCGGAATGAGCCATTTGCGCCAGAAAAACAAAAAGTAAAAAATCATGGCGCAGGCGCAGGCCACCCAGTTGCCGCGCGAAAAAGTATAAACAAGGCTTATGCCAAGCACTGCTGCCAGCACCAGTAGAAAACCGCGTATTTTACCTGTTGTTATTTTTATAAACGGAACGGCTATGCTTAAAAGCAGCACCAGATAACCGGCAAAAATATTTGGGTTAATTAAAGTGCCGACAACGCGTGTTTTAAGTTCCGGAAACTGCGAAGGGTCTACCCACGGGTCGGTAGGCACAACGCCGGTAAAATGCTGGTAAATGCCAAGCATGCCGTTGGCAAAGCCTGCCAGCAAAAGCACGGCCAAAAGCAGCAAAGGGCGCGGCCATTCGCGGGGTTTCTGCCAGTCAAAATCAAGTTTGCCGTCGCCGCCATAGCGCAGCACAAGCCATACCAAAAGCACGTACTGCCCTACAACGTAGCCAAAATTATAGGCCGAAACGGCACTATCTGCCGAGAAGCGCAGCGAATACCAGGTATTTGCCAAAAGCAGGTATAAAAGCCCCTGCTGCACGCGCGGCAGCACAGGCACGCGCTTTAATTTGCGGTACTTAACAGCCACCGCCAGCCCCGCAAAAAAAGTCACCGCCACCATCAGCAGCGTAAACACCTGGTTTACCGGTATTACTGCCGCCGTAAAAAGCAGCAGCCAAAATACATATTTTTCTGCACTGTGGTATTTGGCAACGCCGCCCATTAATTGCACCTTGCCTTTTCTTCCATTAATCTTGTTTTAAACGTGCCTACCAAATATAACGAACCGCAAATAACTACAACGCCGCCGCTACCGGCTTCGTTAACCGCCTCAAGGTACGCCTCATAAACATCACTGCGCGGCGCGGCGTTAGCACCGATAATATTTGCCAGCTCCTGCGGCTTTGCAGCGCGTTCGCCGCCGTCCGCCGGTACGGTGTAAACCAAATCCATCGGGCGCACAATGGTGTGCAGAACATGCTGCATATCCTTATCACCCATCATGCCTATAACAAAAACGCGTTTCTGATTCGGATAAAATTTATCAAGCGCCTTGCGCAGAGCTTCCGCGCCGTTAGGGTTATGCGCACCGTCTAAAATAACATCCGGCTTTTCGCCAATGCGCTCCAGCCTTCCGGGCCAGAAGGTATTGGCAACGCCGATATGCAGCGCAAGTTCGTTAATGCGGTCATCCTGCTTGGAAACAAGTTTTGCCGCCACTATTGCAACAGAAGCATTGGCAATCTGATGTTCACCGGCTAGTTTAATGGTGTAATCGCTGCTGTAAACATCACCTGCATGCAGGGTAAAGGTCTGCCCGTCCATCGTGCTTTCTTTTTCTTCGCCCCAAAAAGCGCGCCCGTAAATATACACCGGCGCCTGCTTAAACATGCTTACAGCGCGGATAGGCCCAATGGCGTCATCGCCCGCAGCCGCAGTAACCACAGGCACTTTTTCTTTTATAATGCCCGCCTTCTGCATGGCAATGCGCTCTATGGTAGTGCCGAGCTTGTCGCAGTGGTCAAGCGCCACATTGGTAATAACGCTTACCACCGGCGTAATTACGTTAGTGCTGTCCCACAGGCCGCCAAGCCCTACTTCTATAACGGCATAATCAACTTTTTCCAAAGCAAAATGCAAAAAAGCCGCCGCCGTTAAAACTTCAAACTGAGTGGGCTGTTCGCACACGCCCTTGGCAACAATGCTGTCTGCCGCCTGCTTAACGGCGCTTATAACCAGTGCAAAAGCCTCGTCCGTAATATCGTTATTGTTAATGCTGATGCGTTCATTGTATTTTACAAGATGCGGCGAAATAAACTTGCCGGTTTTTAAATTACCTGCCAAAAGGATATTGGCAATCATGCTGCTTACGGAACCTTTGCCGTTGGTTCCAGTTACATGCACGCTTTTAAATTTATCCTGCGGATTGTCAAGTTCTTTTAAAAGCGCTTCAATGCGCTCCATGCCAAGTTTAATGCCAAATTTTCCAAGGCTGTCCAAATAAGCCAAACTTTCATTATAATTCATTGCTGTTCTCCCGGTTATATTAATATATGCAAAACGGCACGGCCAAAACTGCCGTGCCGTTTCAACCCTTTATTTAATTTTACTTTAATTCTGCCAAATATGCCATACGTTTTTTCACGGCTTCAATTTTACCGCTTAATTCTTCATATTTAGCGCGTTCTTTGGCAATAACGTCTTCCGGCGCTTTAGCCAAAAATCCTGCATTGTTCAGTTTGCCGCCAGCGCGCTGCAAATCTTTTTCCATTGCGGCAAGTTCTTTGCTCAGGCGCTGGGTTTCTTTTTCAACGTCAATCAAACCGGCTAAAGGCAGGTATACTTCAATGCCGGTTACAACGGCTGCCATGGCGTTTTCCGGTTTTTCGCCGTTAAGCGGGCGCAGCTCAAGGTTATCAATGCCGCCCAGCAGTTTAATGTAGCTGTCGTTATGGGCAACAACCTCGCGCAAATCTTCGCTTACAAGCATAATTGCCGGAATTTTTTTGCCCGGGTTAGCATTAACTTCGGCACGCATATTGCGGATAGCCTTAATGCTGTCCATAATGGCGTTCATGCCGCGTTCTGCTTCGGGGTCAACCAGGCTTTCGTCAGCCACAGGCCATTTGGAAATCATAATGCTTTCCGCTTCGTGCGGCAGGCACTGGTAAATTTCCTCGGTAATAAACGGCATGTACGGATGCAAAAGCTTCATGGCAGATACCAGCACGGTTGCCAGCACATGCTGCGCGGTTGCGCGTTCAGCCGCAGCTTCTTTGTTGTAAAGGCGCGGTTTGGCAATTTCAATGTACCAGTCGCAAACTTCGCTCCAGATAAAATCGTAAATGGCGCGTCCTGCCTCGCCAAGCTCAAAGCGTTCCAACAGGCCGGTAACGTCTTTAACGGTATCCTGCAAACGCGAAAGAATCCATTTATCAGCCAGCGTATAAGGCGCAAGTTCTGCGTCCTTGTCGTAGCCTTCCATATTCATCAGCGCAAAGCGCGATGCGTTCCAAATCTTATTTGCAAAGTTGCGGGTGCCTTCCACGCGTTCCCAGTAAAAACGCATGTCGTTGCCCGGAGTGTTGCCTGTAATAAGCATAAAGCGCAGAGTATCGGCGCCGTATTTTTCAATAACTTCCAGCGGGTCGATGCCGTTGCCGAGCGATTTACTCATCTTGCGTCCCTGGCTGTCGCGCACAAGGCCGTGGATGAATACTTTTTCAAACGGAATTTCCTTCATAAATTCCATGCCCATAATCAGCATGCGCGCAACCCAGAAGAAAATAATATCGTAACCGGTTACAAGCACGCTGGTAGGATAGAACTGTTTAAGCAGTTCGGTGTTATCCGGCCAGCCCATGGTAGAGAACGGCCACAGAGCGGAGCTGAACCAGGTGTCCAGTGCGTCCTCGTCCTGATGGATATGCGTGCTGCCGCATTTCGGGCATTTTTCAAGGTCGGTGCGGCTGGCGCTCATTTCGCCGCAGTCATCGCAGTACCAAACAGGAATGCGGTGGCCCCACCAAATCTGGCGGCTGATGCACCAGTCGTGAATGTTTTCCATCCAGCCGGTATAGTTTTTGGTAAAGCGTTCCGGCACAAACTGGGTGCGCCCGTCGGTAACGCAGTCCACAGCGGCTTTTACAAGCGGCTGCATTTTTACAAACCACTGCGTGGAAACAAGCGGCTCTACAATATTATGGCAGCGCTGGCAATGGCCAACTGCGTGGCTGTGTTCTTCTATTTTAACAAGGTAGCCTTCTTCTTTTAAACGCGCAACAATCTGTTTGCGGCATTCGTAACGTTCCAAACCGGCAAACGGCCCTGCTTCTTCCGTCATAACGCCGTCTTTGCCGATAACAACAATCTCCGGCAGGTTATGGCGCAGTCCCATTTCATAGTCGTTAGGGTCATGCGAAGGAGTAATTTTTACAGCGCCGGTACCGAATTTGGTATCAACATAGCTGTCGGCAATTACCGGAATTTCGCGGTTCAAAATAGGCAGGCGCAAAGTTTTGCCGATAAGTTTTGCATAGCGTTCATCTTCCGGGTTAACGGCAACCGCGGTATCGCCGGGAATGGTTTCCGGACGGGTGGTGGCAATGGTTAAATAGGTATCTTCTTCGCCAACAACCGGGTAGCGTACATACCACAAATGGCCCAGAGTATCTTCATGTTCAACTTCGATATCGCTTAAAGCGGTATGGCAGTTAACGCACCAGTTGGTAATGCGGGTGCCTTTATAAATAAGCCCTTTTTCAAACAGGCTTACAAAAGTTTCGCGTACGGCGCGGCTGCACCCTTCGTCCATGGTAAAGCGCTTGCGTTCCCAGTCGCACGAAATGCCCAGGCATTTTAACTGGTTAATAATGCGGTCGCCGTATTCTTCCTTCCAAGCCCAAACACGTTTTACAAATTCTTCGCGGCCAAGGTCAAAGCGGGTTTTGCCTTCTTCTTTTTTCAGCACTTCTTCTACCTTAATCTGGGTAGCAAGGCCGGCATGGTCATAACCGGGCATCCACAAAGTGTTGTCGCCCATCATGCGGTGCCAGCGGATTAAAATATCCTGCAAAGTGTTGTCAAGCGCATGGCCCATGTGCAGCTTGCCGGTAATGTTCGGAGGCGGAATTACAATGCTGAACGGCTTTTTGCCCGGTTCCGGCTCTGCATGGAAATATCTGTTCTTTTCCCAAAATTCATACCATTTCTTTTCAACAGAAGCGGGGTCATAAACTTTGGGGATGTTGTGTTCTTCTGTCATGTTTATTCCTCCAGTCATAAATTTGCAAAAGTAATAAAAAACGTCCTGTTTATTACAAACAGGACGACAAAATCGCGGTACCACCTATCTTCCCGGCCAAAGCCGGACACCTTGAAACGCTTAACGCACGCTTACGGGCAAACTTACTTTCAGTTCAGCCTGCCAACTCCCGGACTACTTCAAAGCCATTGCTTTAGGCACGTTGCAGCCGTGCGCGCCCTCTCTGCAAAAGCCTGTGCTTTTACTACTTCCGTTCATAGTTATTAACAATATTTTGATAGTTAATATCTTATCAATTTCAAGGCGCGCTGTCAAGCGCAGAACAGGTTTATAAAGTTATTTTGTTTTACCGGCAGGTTCGTGGCAATGGCAGCAGCCGCCGCTTTCGCAGCCGGAACAGCCACCGCCCGGGCAGCCTATACATTCGCCGCGGCGGAATTTTTTCCAGCAATAGCGCGCCGCCATAACAATTGCAGCAAGTAAAACAGCACTGATAATCCATGTAGCCACAGCTGTTTGCTCCTTTCTTTAAAAGACGCTGTAAACTGCGCAGGAACAAAGCCAGCGCAGTTTACGTTTTAACATTATTATATCACAAAGGTTTTAATTAAGCATTTACCGAACGCAGGGATTCTTTAGCTTTCGGCGCCGGGCGGAACATCATATACAGCATGATGATCGCAACCACGCAGGCGGCAGCAGTCATGCCCGTAAAGGCTTCGCCCATGATGAGCACAAGCCCGAACTGATAAATCATAAAGGTCATGGCATAAGCAAATACGTTCTGGAAGATGATGGCAAACCACAACCATTTGCGGCTGCCGAGTTCTTTGTTCATGGTGGTAATTGCTGCCAGGCACGGGCTGTCAAGCAGGTTGAATACCAGGAAGCTGAACGCCGCCATCGGATTTTGGAACATGCCCATGGTTGCTGCCCACAAGCTTGCATCGTCTTCGGCAAGTTCACCAACGCCAATCAATACGCCGATGGTGCTGACAATGGCTTCCTTAGCAACGAAGCCGGAGATAGAAGCCGCAACAGCCTGCCATTCGCCAAAGCCCAGCGGTGCAAAAATCCAGGCGATTGCCCCGCCCATGGAAGCGATAAAGCTGTCTTCAGGTTCTACCATGCCATAACCTTCAGCGCCAATGCCGTAAGTGGAAAGATACCACATTACCACGCAAACAAGGAACAGAACGGTTGCAACCTTTTTAATGAAGGCAAAGCAGCGTTCCCAGGTATGCAGCAATACGTTTTTAGCAGCCGGAATATGGTACTGCGGCAGTTCCATAACAAACGGTGCAGGGTCGCCTGCAAACATTTCGGTTTTCTTTAAAATCAGGCAGGAAAATACAACGGATATAATGCCGATGAAGTACATAATCGGTGCCATGTACCAGTCGCCGCCCATAATCGCACCGGCAATCAAAGCAATAACCGGCAGTTTTGCGCCGCAGGGAATGAAAGTTGTCGTCATAATCGTCATACGGCGGTCGGTCTCAGTTTCGATAGTGCGGGTTGCCAGAATACCGGGCACGCCGCAGCCGGAGGAAATAAGGAACGGAATGAAGCTTTTGCCGGACAGGCCAAACTTATGGAAAATACGGTCCATAATAAACGCGATACGCGCCATATAACCGCAGTCCTCAAGCAGCGCCAGCAGGAAGAACATAATTGCCATCTGCGGCACAAAGCCAATCGGTGCGCCAAGGCCGCCGATAATGCCGTCAACCACCAGCGATACCTGCCATTCGGCAGCACCGGCATTTTCCATAGCTTCCTGTACGGAAGGCATAATCATTTCGCCGAACAGCACATCATTAGTCCAGTCGGTAACATCCGTGCCGATTGTAGTAACGGCAATATAATAAACAAAGAACATTACGGCTGCAAAAATAGGCAGAGCCAAAATGCGGTTCGTAACAATCTGGTCAATCTTATCGGAAGTAGTCATGCCTACTTTAACTTTTTTAACACAATCGGCCATTAAGCCGGTAATGTAATCATAGCGGGCGTTGGTAATGATGCTTTCGCAGTCGTCATCAAGCTTTTCTTCAACACCAGCAATAATTTTTTCAAGCTGCTTTTGAATAACATCCGGCAGATTATATTTAGCCCATACTTCGCGGTCGCGCTCAAACAATTTAACAAGCGTCCATCTTGCACCGGTTTCCGGCAGGGAACTGCCCATAATGTACTTAATTTCTTCCAGCGCTTTTTCCACATCAGCGTTAAAATGCAAGGGCTTGCACTCAACGGTTTTGGCTTTGGCCATTTCAACGGCTTTGGCGGCAGCTTCTTTCAGCCCCAGCCCGCTTAAAGCGGAAGTTTCAACAACCGGGCAGCCAAGCTTTCTGCCAAGCGCAGCAGTATCAATTTTATCGCCGTTTTTACGGACAATATCAATCATATTCAGCGCAATAACAACAGGCACGCCCATTTCAAGCAGCTGGGTTGTTAAATACAGGTTGCGTTCAATGTTGGAACCGTCTACCAGGTTTAAAATAACATCAGGATGTTCATTAATAATATAATTACGGGAAACAACTTCCTCCAACGTATACGGAGAAAGCGAATAAATACCCGGCAGGTCAGTAACAATTACATCGCTGTAACCTTTTAGCCTGCCTTCTTTTTTCTCAACAGTAACGCCCGGCCAGTTGCCAACATACTGGTTCGCACCGGTTAAATTATTAAACATGGTTGTTTTACCGCAGTTAGGGTTGCCAACCAATGCAATTTTTACAGCCACTTCAATCCCTCCTCAAATCATTCAACCACAATGTTTTCAGCTTCGCCTTTGCGCAGCGAAAGCTCGTAGCCCCTTACAGTTACTTCAATAGGGTCACCGAGCGGCGCAACCTTACGCACATAAATTTCTGTGCCCTTGGTAATGCCCATATCCATAATGCGGCGTCTTACAGCGCCTTCTCCCCCAAGCCGGCTTACTTTAACAGTCTGGCCGCACTCAACATTTTTAAGCGTTTTCATGGCATACCTCCGTTAAATCATTATTTTTGAAGCAAGATCTTTGTTTAAAGCAACACGCGCGTCTTTAACATTGACGATTAAATTTCCGGCAAGTTTGGATACGACGGTAATAGCTGCCCCTTCTACAAACCCCATGCTTTCCAAAAAACGTACTGTTTCATTTCTTCCGCGTACGGCTTTAATGGTGTTTACCTCGCCGGTTGCGGCAAAAGTCAACGGCATAATTGGAACCATCCCCTTCTTCTGTATAGCCGGAGCTAACCTTATATTGCTTTTTAAGTTAGTTTATTCTAACTTTCTTTGCAAATTGTAGTTTACTACCGCTAACAAATTTTGTCAATAAGTTTTAGTAAACTTTTTTTGTAAATAAACTTTTACAAAACATACTTGACAAAAAAACAAAGCCTTATTACAATTTAGTTAATCTTTTTGCACTGCAACTACAGTACAAGCTGATCAGGCCGTAAAACCGGCCGGGCCTTACGGCAGCAGATTATCCTACATCTGCGGGACAGGAGTAGTTCCGCAGATGTATTTTGTTTTAAGGAGAAATTTAAATGCAGCAAGACCAATCTTTAAATCAAGACCTTGCCCTCAGCACGGTAAAAAAAGGCATTGCCCTTAACGTGTTTCTGGCAGCCTCCAAATTTGCCGCAGGCATTTTGGGCCATTCGGCCGCCCTTGTTTCGGATGCAGTCGATTCGGCGTCTGATATTTTCAGCAACCTTATTGTTATGGCCGGCATAAAAATATCGCACAAAGCGTCCGATATGGAACATCAGTACGGGCACGAACGCATGGAATGTGTTGCCTCCATCATCATGTCGGCGCTTCTGGCACTGGCAGGTGCGGGCATCGGCTTTGCCGGAATACAAAAAATACTGCACTTTTCTGCCGAAGGCGAACTGGCCGCGCCGGACGGTATAACGCTTGCCGTTGCAGCCCTTGCCATTATAAGCAAGGAAGGCATGTACTGGTACACCCGCAGCGTAGCAAAAAAAATAAACAGCGGCGCGCTTTTGGCAGACGCCCTGCACCACCGCAACGACGCCCTAACCTCAGTCGGCAGCCTTATCGGCATCAGCGGAGCCATGCTTGGCTACCCCATTTTTGACCCGCTGGCCGCCATTGCCATTTGCCTGATGATTATTAAAGGCGCATACGATGTTTTTACCGACGCTATCGACCGTATGGTAGACCGCAGCTGCGACGAAGAAACAGTTGAAAAAATGCAGGAGCTTATTGCCGCACAAAAAGGCGTAGACCATGTAGACAAACTGCAAACGCGCATTTTTGGCTCGCGCGTATATGTGGATGTAGAAATAAGCGCAGACGACCACTTAACCCTTGTTGAAGCACACGCCATTGCCGAAAACATTCACGAGCAGATAGAAAAACAGTTTCCGGAAGTTAAGCACTGCATGGTGCATATTAACCCCTGCAGCGAAACGCACCATAATTTTTAAACCGCTTATCAAGCAAAATAAAAAGCCTGTACGGCGTTCAGCACTGTACAGGCACTTGCAAATAAAACTTTAAAATTGTATAATAAAAGCACGGAGTATTGATGTTTGGCCGTATCGGTCTCCCCTATGTGATTTTAAGTCAGAAGGAAGCCGTGTAACCGTGTTATACGGTTTTTTTCATGCCGTTATTTACTACGAGATAAAAATAAAAAGGTTGTACTGTATGGCGTTTGCCATGCGGTACAACCTTTTTTTGTTAATTTGTTATTTTACGGCAATTACTTCAATTTCGCAAAGTACGCCTTTGGGTATGCCTTTTACGGCAACGCAGCTGCGTGCAGGTTTGCCGGTAAAATATTTTGCGTAAACTTCATTAAAGGCGGCAAAGTCTGCCATATCTGCCAAAAAGCAGGTGGTTTTTACTACGTTTTCGTAGCCAAGGCCTGCTTCTGCCAAAATTGCGCCTACATTTTTGCAGCTTTGTTCTGCCTGTGCGGTAATGCCTTCCGGCACTTCGCCGGTAGCAGGGTCAACGGGAATCTGCCCGGAAGCAAAAAGCATGCCGCCAATTTCAATTGCCTGAGAGTATGGGCCAATAGCGGCCGGAGCTTTTTCGGTAGAAATTACTTTCATTTTAAAACCTCCTGAAAATATTTTTTCTGTTTTAAGTATAACAGCAAAAAAGGTTTTGCTCAACTTTTTGCGGCAAAATAAAACAGCCGCCGTAAAAGCACGGCGGCCAAAGCAGCACCTACACCCCAACGGGCACTGCAAGAGGAGTAGAGAATGAGTATCTGAGAATGTTAAATGAATTTTAAAAATCAATATTCCAACCTGCGCAGGCAAGATAAAAACCCGTCTTTCCAAAACGAAAAGACGGGTTCAGATAATTACAATCAAGAGGCCCTGCCACTCTCACATAAACAAAGCCGGTTGGTTAGTAAACATCTCCTTCCTGTCTCCCGCAGGTCAAGCAGTGATGCTTATACAGGCTGGCTGACCGGCTCCGGCTTTTATTGCCGTTACGGCGACGGGATCGCATCGGATTTGCACCGATAAACATTTAAACAATTACTGTACCTGTACGAAATATTGATTTGTTGCCCTAATTATAACTATTACTAATAGTGTTGTCAAGCCTTTTGGTAAAAATTTACCATTTTTATTTTTGCGTTACAATATACTATTTGATATTATTTATCTTTAAAGTACCACGTCAGCCCCATTGGCACGGTGATATTTAAAATAAGCATTCTAACCAGCTGATAGGTTAAAATTATCGAAACGTTTTCGCCCATGCTCATGCCTGCAAGGCACATTTCGGCAATGCCGCCGGGGGCCATTGCCAAAAAGGCGGTTATAAGCGAAAAGCCGTAAATGCCGGAAAGATAGTAGGCCATGGCAACGCTGACAGCAATAATTATTAAGATGCCTGTTATTATAAACGGCATAAGGCGGGCGGTTTCTTTTATGCGCGCAGGGTCAAGCAGCATGCCCATGTACAGGCCGATGCTTATTTGCGCAACCGTCATGAGAGGGTCGGGCACGGGCTGAAAAGTGCCGAAGAAGTATGAGCAGGCAGACGCGGCAAGCGTAGGCCCCAACAGGCGCGGCGTTGGTATATGCAGCTTTTGCAGAACAACAGCGCCAATTGCTGCGATAGGCACCATCCACAGCCAGGTGTAGCCGCCTGTTTGCGCTGCCGGAAGTACGGTGTCTTTTATTTCCGCACCAAGGCCGTGCACAACCAGAAACGGTACGATGATAATGGCGCTCATGAGGCGCAGGGTTTGCATTACCATTACCACGCTGAAATCAACGCGCTTGTCGGTTTCGCTCATGAGCATCATTTGCGTAAGCCCGCCGGGCATACAGCCCATTACGCAGCTTTGCAGATTGGCGTAGCTGTGGCGTGATGTCCACCACGCTATAATAACCGAAGCGCCTACGGCGGCGCCGGTTGCTTCAAGCACACCAAGCGACTGCAGGGAAAGTTCGTGCATGGTTTCTGCCGTAAAGTTGCGCCCAATGCCGTAACCGGCTACGCAAAGGCCCAGTTCGCGCCACTGGCGCGGCCAGTATACCTGTGCGCCTATAACTTTCCAGAACATGGATGATACTATGCCGCCGAGCAAAAACGGTATAGGTATTGCCATGTATTGAAAAAGAAAGCCTATAAGCACTGCCAGCCCGAACATCATCAGGCGCCTTACATGCAGCATTATGTCAAAAATCCCCATACAAACCACTCCCTACAATCTGCGCGCTTACAAAATCATCTGTGGTTTTCCAGTGCCGTCATAATACGGTTAATAAGTTCACTGCGCATAGTATTCTGCGTTACCGAATAAGTTATAATGCGGCTGTCATCAAGCCCAAGTTCGCGTTTAAAAAGGGCTTTCTGGGCCATGGCTACATTTTTGGAAAGTTTATCGGCTTTAGTGAGAATAATCTGCACGTTAAGGCCGCAGCCCAGCAGCCAGTGGTAACACTCTATGTCGCTTTCCATCGGCTTATGGCGGATATCAATCAGCTGGCATACTAATGCCAGGTTGTCCGAACCTGAAAGATATTTGCTGATAAAGCCGGACCATAAATCTTTATTTGATTTGCCTGTTTTGGCAAAGCCGTAACCTGGCAAATCGACAAGGTAAAACTGTGCTGTATCGGCGCCGCCTTCTACATTGCGTTTGGCGTTCAGCAAATAGTAGTTAATTGTTTGCGTTTTGCCGGGGGTGGCACTTACGCGTGCCAGCCCGTTGCGGCGGCAGAGCGAGTTAATAAGAGAAGATTTGCCGACATTGGAGCGCCCGATAAAGGCGGCTTCAATCATTTGCGGCGAAGGGTACTGTTCTGCCTTAACGGCAGACGTGACAAACTGCGCACGGACTATGTCCCAAACTCCTTTGTTCATCGCGTTTAATCCTCCAATGCTATTTTTAACACCTCGTCCATATGTTTTACGGGAATAAAGTGCATTTTTGCACGTACGTTTGCAGGCAGTTCTTCCAAATCCTGCTCGTTTTTAGCCGGCATAATTATGGTTTTTACGCCGTAGCGGTGGGCAGCCAGGAATTTTTCCTTAATGCCGCCAACCGGAAGCACTCTGCCGGAAAGCGTTATTTCGCCTGTCATGGCAAGGTTCTTTTTAACTTTGCGGCCCGTTAATGCCGATATCATTGCCGTTGCCATGGTAATGCCGGCCGAAGGCCCGTCTTTAGGTATTGCGCCTTCCGGAAGGTGAATGTGAATATCGGTAGTTTCGTAAAAATCTTTGGCAAGGCCAAGTTCATCTGCGCGCGAGCGGATATAGGTATAACCAGCCTGGGCAGATTCCTTCATAACGTCGCCAAGTTGGCCCGTTAACGCAAGATGCCCTTTGCCTTTGCAGGCCACAACTTCTACCTTAAGCAGTTCGCCGCCGACGCGGGTCCACGCAAGGCCGGTGCAGATGCCGGCTGCTGCTTCGAGGCTTACATCGTCTTCCAGATAAATTACCTTGCCGAGATATTTATGTAAATTTTTGGCTGTTACTTTTGCGCTTTTGGCTTCGCCGTTAACAATGCGCAGAGCGGTTTTACGGCAGACTGCCGCAATTTTGCGTTCCAGATTGCGCACGCCTGCTTCGCGCGTATAGCCGCGTATAATCATGCGCAGCGCATCTTCCGTTATGGAAAGCGTTTTGGCGGTTAAGCCGTTATTCTGGCGTTCTTTCGGCAAAAGATGCAGTTCGGCAATTTTTACCTTTTCATCTTCGGTATAGCTGGAAAGCTGCACCACTTCCATACGGTCGAGCAGTGCGGGCGGAATTGTTTCCACGGTGTTGGCCGTTACAATCCAGAATACCTGCGACAGGTCGAAAGGTATTTCAACATAATGGTCGCTGAAGGTGTTGTTCTGTTCCGGGTCTAAAACTTCAAGCAGTGCAGAAGCAGGGTCGCCGCGGAAATCGGACGACATTTTGTCTACTTCGTCCAGCAGGAAAACCGGGTTCATAACGCCGCAGGTTTGCATGCCGTGAATAATGCGGCCCGGCATTGCGCCGATATAGGTGCGGCGGTGGCCGCGGATTTCGGCTTCGTCATGCACGCCGCCCAGCGACATGCGTGTAAATTTGCGGTCGATAGCGCGAGCAACGGACTGCGCCAGCGAAGTTTTGCCCACGCCCGGCGGCCCGACAAGGCACAGAATAGGCCCTTTGCCGCTTTTGGTAAGAGCACGCACCGCAAGGTATTCCAAAATGCGCTCTTTAACTTTTTCAAGGCCGTAGTGGTCTTTGTTAAGCACTTTTTCGGCATGTTTTAAATCAAAGTTATCCTTGCCGTAAATGCCCCACGGCAAAGAAAGAAGCGTTTCCACATAATTGCGGATAACGCCGCTTTCTGCCATCATCGGCGGCATTTTATACAAGCGGTCAAGCTCTTTGTTAATTTTATCTGCTACTTCGGGCGGCAGGTCGCGGCCTTCCATCTGCTTTTTGTATTCGTCAACTTCGGCCTGGCGTTCGTCGCCTTCGCCAAGTTCTTTGTTAATAACCTTAATTTGCTCGCGCAGATAATATTCACGCTGGTTTTTTTCTATTTGTTTGCGTACTTCCTGCGTAATGTTCTTTTCGAGTTCGGCAATTTCAAGTTCTTTGCACAAAAAAGTATGCAGCTTGTGCATACGCTCTTTTACATCGGCAAGTTCCAGCAGTTCTTCTTTTTCGTCAATGCTGATTGTTAAATAACCGGCAATGATATCGGCAATTTCACCGGCAGTAGTTATGTTTTTAAAGTTAAGCATAACTTCGGTGGTTACTTTTTTGCCGGTAACAAGCCATTTTTCAAAACTTTGCAGCAGCACGCGGCGCATGGCTTCGGTTTCGGTATTTTCTTCCGGCTCAATGCTGGCTACCGGCATGGCAAAGCCTTCAAGGTAAGTATCTTTAAAAGGTGCGTCAATTAACGAAGTAAGTTCTGCCCTTTCAAGCCCCTGAATTAAAATACGGATTGCCCCGCTCGGCAGTTTTAAAAGCTGCTTAATTTCGGCAACAACGCCATAATTATACAGTTCTTCGCGTTTCGGGTCTGCGGTTTCGGCATCGCGCTGAGTTACCAGCAGTATTTTTTTATCAAGCTGCATGGCAGCATTAACCGCATTTATTGATTTATCCCTGCCTACATCAAGGTTTACCGTCATTCCCGGGAATACGATAATTCCTCTTAACGCCAGCAGGGGCATTAATTTTCCTGATGCTTCCATTTATATTAGCATCCCCCTATTTTATATTAAAATTCAAATCTCTTATAATTGTATCACAAAAGGCCCATAAAACCAAAAAGAGGGAAGGTTAAAATCCCCTTCCCCCATTATTTTTCTTTCAGCCTGCCGCCACAATCATTTTAGGTTCTGCATGATTGCGGATGGAATCGGCCGTTACAATACATTTTACAACATCACTGCGCGAAGGCACGTCGTACATTACATTGCGCATTACCGCTTCAATAATGGCGCGCAGTCCACGCGCACCGGCACTGCGTTTCAGTGCTTCTTCGGCAATGGCGTCGAGTGCATCCGGCTCAAATTCAAGTTCTACATTGTCCATAGCCAAAAAGTGCTGATACTGTTTTACAAGTGCGTTTTTAGGCTCCTGCAAAATCTTAATCAGTGCAGCTTTATCAAGCGCCTCCAGCGTTACAACAACCGGCAGGCGTCCGGCAAATTCCGGTATCAAACCGAATTTCATCAAATCCTCCGGCAATACCTTTTTAAAGGTATCTGTCAGGCTGATTTCGTCTTTGGTTTTAATATCGGCGCCAAAGCCCATATTCTTTTTGCCTGTGCGTGCGCTGATGATGCTTTCCAGCCCGTCAAACGCGCCGCCGCAGATGAACAGAATGTTTGTGGTATCAATCTGCAAAAATTCCTGGTGCGGATGTTTGCGCCCGCCCTGCGGCGGAACGTTGGCAACAGTGCCTTCCAGAATTTTCAGCAGAGCCTGCTGTACGCCTTCGCCGGAAACATCCCTCGTAATGGAAGGATTTTCGGACTTGCGCGAAATTTTATCGATTTCATCAATGTAGATAATGCCGCGCTGTGCGCGTTCAATATCGTAATCTGCATTTTGGATTAAACGCAGCAGAATGTTCTCCACGTCCTCGCCTACATAACCTGCCTCCGTTAAAGCTGTGGCGTCGGCAATGGCGAAAGGAACCTGCAATATTTTTGCCAGAGTCTGCGCCAGCAGTGTTTTGCCGCTGCCGGTAGGCCCAAGCATTAAAATGTTGGATTTTTGCAATTCAACATCCTTGTCGCCGGGAACATGGTTAAGTTCGTAGTCAATGCGTTTATAATGGTTATAAACGGCTACGGCAAGGGTTTTTTTAGCTTCTTCCTGGCCGATTACATATTCATCCAAAATTGCTTTTATTTCTTTGGGTTTGGGCAGTTCGGCAATTTCAGTATGGTTTACAGCCCTTGCCCTCATTTCTTCTTCAAGCATTTCATTGCAGAGTTTTATACACTCATCGCAAATAAACAAATCACCTTCGCCAAGCACTTTGCTGAACATTTTGCTGACCTGCGCTTCGCGCTTGCCGCAGAAAGAGCAAACCGGGGCATCATGGTGATTGTCCCCACCGAATTTCATTTTGAGTATCTCCTTAAAGCCTTTATTTTTCATTAGCAGGTTTACGCGATACCACTTCGTCAATCAGGCCGTATTCTTTGGCCTGCTGGCTGGACATGTAGTTATCGCGGTCAGTATCCTGCGCAATCTTTTCTTTGGTTTGTCCGGTATGGCTGGCTAAAATACCGTTCATTTCATCACGGAGGCGCAGAATTTCGCGCGCGGTGATTTCAATCTCGGAAGCCTGCCCCTGAACGCCGCCCAGCGGCTGATGAATCATAACTCTGGAGTACGGCAGGGCAAAGCGTTTGCCCGGAGCACCGGCAGCCAGAAGCACGGATGCCATGCTGGCGGCCATGCCCATGCAGATTGTGGAAACATCAGGCTTTATGTACTGCATTGTATCATAAATTGCCAGGCCGGCGCTTACGCTGCCGCCCGGGCTGTTAATGTAGAGATGGATATCCTTATCGGGGTCTTCCGACTCTAAAAAGAGCAGCTGGGCGATAACGAGATTGGCCATAGTATCATCTATTTCGCCGGTAACAAAAACTATCCTGTCCTTTAAAAGGCGGGAATATATATCGTAAGAGCGTTCTCCGCGGTTTGACTGTTCTACAACTATTGGCACATAATTCATTATTGTCACACCCCTTTACTGTGGTTTAACCGCGCTTAAATTATTTCGCGCTGTCAATGATTACATGGGCAGCTTTGCGGCGCAGAATGTTTGCGAGCAGGAGGCCCATAGTGCCATTGGATTTAATGATTTTCTTAACGTCTTCAAGAGTTGCGCCATGCTGGGAAGCGATAGCGGAAAGTTCGCTGTCAACATCTTCCATGGATACCTGGATGTTTTCAGCTTTGGCAATAGCGTCAAGAACAAGGTCGGTTTTAACGTTTTCAACAGCAGCGTCATGCTGGCGTTCACGAAGCTGTTTCATGTCGATGCCGCTGTACTGCATGTACTGTTCCAGAGTGAGTTTGCGTGCTTCAAGGCTCATGCGCATTTCGTCAATCATCTGGGTTACGCGGTCTTCAATCATGATTTCGGGAACTTCAAATTCCGCATTGGCAACTGCAAGGTCAATCAGTGCTTTTTCATAAGCAATCTGGGCATTGTTTTCAGCTGCTTTCTGCATGCGTTCTTTGTAGCTTGCGCGCAGTTCTTCAACGGTTTTGCAATCGCTGTTTGCTGCTACATATTCATCGGTAAGTTCCGGCAGTTCTTTGCGTTTTACATCCTGTACGTTTACTTTGAAAATAGCCTGTTTGCCGGCCAGTTCCTTAACAAAGTATTCTTCCGGGAAGGTTACGTCCACATCGGTGGAATCGCCTTTTTTAAGGCCTACAAGCTGGTCTTCAAAACCGGGGATAAAGGAGTTGGAACCAACTTCCAGAGGATAGCCTTTGCCTTCGCCGCCGCTGAACGGTTCGCCGTCAACAGTGCCTGCAAAGTCGATAATGGCAAAGTCGCCTTTTTCAATTACAGCGCCTTCTTCAGCTTCTACCATTTTTGCATGGCGGCTGCGCAGGCCCTGTACCTGTTCTTCAACTGCTTCGTCGGTAACTTCAACTGCTTCTTTTTCTACATGCAGTTCTTTGTAATCACCAAGTTTAACTTCCGGTTTGAGGGTTACTTTAATGGTAAGTTCCATATCTTTGTTTTCTTCAAATACGGAATCTTCAACCTTCGGGTCGGATACCGGAATCAGTTTTTCCTGTTCCAGAGCTTCGGTATAGCACTGGTTAGCAACCAGTTCAAATGCTTCTTGTTTTACTGCTTCTTTGCCATAGTGCATTTCGATAATATTGCGGGGGGCTTTGCCTTTACGGAAGCCGGGGATATTTACCTGGCCTGCAATTTTTGCAACGGCTTTTTTAAAGCCTTTGTTTACTTCCTCTGCGGGCAAAGTGATTTTAAGAGTTGCGTCGTTGCCGACTCTTTCTACTGTTACGTTCATTAATAAATCCTCCCTTAATTATATGTGCTGATTATTACAGCATGTTTTTTACATTAGTTTTATTGTTAAAAATGCAGCTGTTTACACACATTGCTCATAATATAATATCACAACCAGCGGTACTTGACAAGAATTTTACTGCTATTCCTACAATATATCATTATTCTTTTCTGAATAAATTCAAAAAACCCGGCAGTAAACTGCCGGGCTGACAATTCATGGAGCGGAAAACGAGATTCGAACTCGCGACCCCCTCCTTGGCAAGGAGGTGCTCTACCACTGAGCTATTTCCGCGTCTCTCAACAACGAAATTAATTATACAGCAGTAAAATCTGTTTGTCAACAACTTTTTTAATTAATTTTAAAAAATTCCCAAAACAATCTGGCTTATATTTTTGGAATGGTCGGAAACGCGCTTCAGGTTTATCAAAATTTCCATCATCATAAACCCGGCAACAGGGTCGCAGCGTTTTTCGTTAAGGCGTACAATATGGTTTTTGCGGATTTCTTTCTGCGCTTTTTTAACCTGACGGCAAATATCCCACGCTTCCTGCGCCAGCACCTTATCGTTATTGGCAAGCGCTTCCATGGCTTTGCCGCTGGCCTGCATAACCAGTTCGCCCAAAGCGCGCAGTTCGGTTTTGGCTTCTTCGCTGAATTTAACATCGTCTTCAAACATGCGGCGTGCATCTTTGGCAAGCGCCTCGCCGTGGTCGCCGATACGTTCAATATCCGTGCAGGCGTGCAGCAGCCTTGTATGCATTGCCGAAAGCTCGGCGCCCATTTCCTTTTCGCTCATTTTGGTAAGGTAACGGGTTATGTCTTCTTCAAGCGCGTCAATTATAGGCTCATGCTCCAGTACGTATTTAATTTTATTTTCGTCCTTGTCTTCCAGTGCCTGCATGCCAACTTCAACATTATGGCGCGCCATATTGCCCATGCGCACAATTTCCTTAACGGCAAGCCCCATGGCAATGGAAGGAGTTACCAGCATTTTCTCATCAAGATATGCAGGTTTGCGCGAAATAATTTCGCCTTTGCCCGGCAGGCATTTTTCTATAAATTTAATGTATAAACCGGTAAACGGCATAAACAGCAGCGTATTTACCACGTTAAACGCCGTATGCGCGTTGGCAATCTGGCGGGCAATATCGTCCGCCGGAGAAATTGCCAGCACCAGTTTTATAAACAGCCCCATAAAGGTTATAAAAATAATGCTGCCGATAAAGTTAAACATTACATGCGCCAGCGCTACCCTTTTGGCAGTAATATTGGCGCGCAGCGAAGCAAGCACCGCCGTAATGCAGGTGCCGATATTATCGCCCAGAAGCACGGGAATTGCGCCTTCCAGCGGAATAAGCCCCTGATTGGCAATGGCAATTAAAACGCCGATTGTTGCGCTGCTGGACTGAATGACCATGGTCATTACAAGGCCTACGCCCACGCCGAGAATCGGGTTATCGGAAAAGCGGCCGATAAAATCAATAAAGCCCTGATATTCGCGCAGCGGCATTACAGAATCGCTCATCATTTCCATGCCCAGCATTAAAATGCCGAAGCCTAAAATTACCTGACCGATATATTTGCCGCGCTGGCGTTTTGCCAGAAGATGCACGGCAAAACCGATAGCAAGAAACAGAGTGATGTAATCGGTAAGCTTAAAGGCAATAAGCTGTGCCGTCATGGTTGTGCCGATATTGGCACCCATTACAACACCGAAGGCCTGCTTTAAATTCATCAGCCCTGCGTTTACAAAACCAACCGTCATTACCGTTGTGGCACTGCTCGACTGCAAAATACCTGTTACAACGGCGCCAAGCGCAACAGCCACCGGCAGAACGCCTGTCAGCTTTTCCAGTATTTTTTGCAGCTTCTCGCCTGCGGCACGCTGCAGGCCTTCGCCCATAAGCTGCATGCCGTATAAAAATAACGCCAGTCCTCCCAAAAATCCGAAAAAGTAAACCATAAGCCCTCCTGTAAGTTGTTTAACTTAATTTTTACTTATACTTTACATTTATTATACAAGATTAAAGAGGAATGGCACAAGTAATTTTCATTTATTTTGTAACAGATAATACAAAAGGCCCTGCAATTTGCAGAGCCCCGTTTATTATGCGTTTGCCTCTCCGGCGGGTTTATAATGTTTTTCTTTCCATTTTTCAAATTCCATATATATAACCGGCACAATCAGAAGGGTAAGCATGGTTGAAGTGATAAGGCCGCCAACAAGCACCACGCCCATGGACTGGCGCAGTTCCGCGCCTTCGCCGATGCCCATCGCGATAGGCAGCATGCCTAAAATGGTTGAAAGCGTCGTCATCAGTATCGGGCGCAGGCGCAGTGAGCAGGCTTCCAGCGTTGCGCTGCGTATATCAAGCCCTTTTTCGCGCTGCTGGTTGGCATAGTCAATAAGCAAAATGGCGTTTTTAGTAACAAGCCCCAAAAGCATGGTAAAGCCAATCATACTCATCATGTTGGCTGTCTGCCCCGCCATTAAAAGGCCAAGCACGGCGCCCACTACAGCAAACGGCAGCGAAGCCATAATAATTACCGGCTGGCTGAAGCTTTCAAACTGCGCCGCCAGAACCATATAAACAACTACAACCGCCAGCACAATGGCCTTAACAATTTCGTTAAACGAACGTGACATTGTATCGGCTTCGCCAATCAGCTTGTAGTTGTAGCCCTGCGGCATGTTCATGCTTGGTATCAGCTCGTTTTGTATTTTGGCAATCAGTTCGCCCGGAGATGTGCCTACCGTGTTGGCATAAACAACAATCTGGCGCTGCTTGTCCTCGCGTTCAATACGCGTAGGGCCGCTGCCAAGGCTTATATCGGCAACGTCGCCAAGCCGGATGAACTGCCCGTCCGGCGAAGACACGCGCAGATTTTTAACGTCATTAATATCGGTACGCTTGCTTTCCGGCAGCTGCAAAATAATATCGTAGTCGTTATCGCCGATTGTAAAGCTGTTGCCGGTGCTTTTGCCCATAAAGGCCATTTCCACAACTTCGCCGACGGAATAAGAATCGAGCCCCAAAAGGCTGGCGCGCGCCTGGTCAAGCCTGATTAAAATTTCCGGCTGTTCGTCCGAATCGGAAATATCGACATCCGTTGCACCCGGAACCTTACGCACCAAATCGGCAAGCTCCAGCGCGTATTCTTTAAGCTGTTTAATATCGCTGCCGCGCAGGCCAATCTGCACCGGCCTGCTGTCGCCGCGGCCGCGCCCCTGATTGGACACTACCGTAACGCTCAGCCCCTGAACGCTGCGTACTTCGGCACGCAGGTCATCCATAATCTGCTGCATGGTGCGGTCACGCTCGTTAGAAGGCACAAGGCGGATATCAATAGAGCCCTGGTTTACCGGATTGCGCCCGTTGCCGATATTCAGCGCCGCTATTTTTACTTCCGGCATGGCCGTTATTTCTTTTTGCAAAGGCGTTGCCAGCGCTACCGTTTTTTCCATACTGGTGCCGATAGGCGCTTTAAAATTAACGGTAAACTCGCCGGAATCGTACGTCGGCTGGTATTCCGTACCTACAAACGGCAGCAGTACAATATTCATAGCCAGCGAAACTATACCGGCGGCAATAACTTTTTTGGGGTTGTTCAGCGCCGCTTCCATAATGCCGCTGTACAATCCGCGGAAAATCTGAAAGCCCGCTTCAAATTTATCAAGCGCCAGCTGCACATATTTGTTGCGGTGGCTTTCGCCCGGCTTTTCTTCTTTCAGCCAGTAGGCGGAAACCATTGGCGTAAGCGAAAACGCTACCAGAGTGGAAAACGCTATGGCAAAGGCAACCGTTAAGCCAAACTGTTTAAAATACTGGCCGATAATTTCGCCCATGCTGCCAACCGGCACAAACACTGCCATTAAAGAAAGTGATGTTGCCAGTATTGCCAGGGAAATTTCCTGAGTTGCTTCTTTGGCTGCCACAAACGGCGTTTTGCCCATTTCGATATGGCGGAAAATATTTTCGATTACAACAATCGCATCGTCTATCAGAATGCCTACCGCAAGGCTCAGTGCCATCAGCGACATATTGTTTAAGGTAAAATTCATTGCCTTCATCATAAAGAAGGTTGCAATTATTGATGTTGGTATGCACAAGCCGCCGATAATGGTGGCACGGAAGTTGCCGAGGAACATATAAGTTATAAACAGCGCCAGCGCGCCGCCAAAGAAAATCGTGTTCCACACGTCGGCAATGTTTTCGCGTACGTAGGTAGACTGGTCGCGCACAATATCAACCTTAATATCGGGCGGAATTACACGCTGTTTAAGTTCTTCCATTTTGGCGTTAACGCGGTCGGTAACGTCAACCGTGTTGGTTTTGGATTGTTTGCGCACGAAGGTCATAACGCAGGGCACGCCGTTGGCACTGGCGAATGTGTCTTCATCTTCCCAGCCGTCAATAACGTCTGCCACATCGCCAATGTACACAGCCTTGCCGTTATGGTTGGCAATAACAACTTTTTTAATATCGTCGATATTGCTGTATTTGCCAATGGTACGCACGGTTATTTCCATGTCGTGGTTTCTGGCTTTGCCGCCCGGAGTATTGTAGTTTTCGTCATCTACTTTCTGCAGCAGGTCCTGAAACGAAATTCCGTATTCCATTAACTTATCCGGCTTTGCCACAAGGCGTATTACACGCTGGCTTGCGCCTACCGCAGTTACTTCGGCAACGCCTTCAACCATCTGCATTTCGTCAAGAATGCTGTCTTCTATCAAACGGCGTATTTCGCCGCGGCTGCGCGATTCGGAAGAAAACGTATACGCAACAATAGATTGGGAGGTTAAATCAACCGTTTGTACTACCGGTTCGTCGATATCGTCCGGCAGGCGGTTGCGCACACTGGCAACCTTTTCGCGCACTTCGCTGGCCATAGCCTGCGGGTCTACGCCCATGTTAAACTCCAGTACGGTTTCGCTGTAGCCTTCAAGCACGGTACTGGAAATTGTTTTATAGCCTGCAACCTGGCTGACGCGGTTTTCTATCGGCTTGGTAATAAGCGTTTCCATTTCTTCCGGCGAAGCGCCGTCGTAAGTAACACGCACGCTGACGATAGGCATATCAACGTCAGGGTTCAAATCTACGCCGATTTCCGGGTAGCAGCGGATGCCGAACACTACCAGCAGCAAAATAAACATGGTAGTAAAAACCGGCCGGCGGATAAAAGTCTCTATCATAATTAATTACCTGCCTTATCAGTAACTACCTTGCTGCCTTCGCGCAGCTTGTTGTGCCCTTCGGTTACAATTACTTCATCGCCTTTCAGTCCGCTTAAAACTTCGGCTACCTTGTCATCCGTATAGCCAATGTCAAGCACCTGGCGGCGCACCGTATTATCATCTTCCACAATAAATACGGTTTTCTGGTCATCACGCATTACAATGGCATAAACCGGGATTGTAAGCACATTCTGCCTGGGCTGCGCGGTAAGCTTTACCGTTGCAAAAACGCCTGCCAAAAGCCCTTCAGTGTTGTCTACACTTACTTCGGCGGCAAAGGTATGCGCAGGTAAATCGGCAACAGGGGCAATGCGCGTTATTCTGCCGATAATTTTATGACCGGCAAAGGCAGGCAGTTCTATTTCGGCTTCGTTGCCAACGGATACGCCACTGATATTGCCTTCCGGAATATTAATAACGGTTTTTAAAACGCTGATATCGGCAATGGCAAAAAGCGGGGTACCTGCCGTTGCGTAATAACCCTCCTGATGATAGCGTTTGGAGATAATGCCGTCAGCCGGGGCTGTTATTACAGTACCTTCAAACTGCGATTCCATAGCCTGCACGGTGCCGCGGGCTGCATCCAGCTTGGCAGCTGCGTTGTCACGCGCAAAAGCGTAATCGTCGGCAACCTGTTCGGAAACCGCACCCTGTTTATATAAAGCGCTGTAACGTTCAAGGTCGCGCTCGGCCTTGCGGAGATTGGTCTGCGCGTCCATGTAATTGCCGCGTGCTTCACGCAGGGCAGCGTCAGTATCACGCTGTTCCAGTTCCGCCAGCACCTGCCCTTTGGTTACACGGTCGCCCTCATTAACATATACACGCTCCACACGCCCGTCAACCTTGGCGGCAACATCAGCCTGCCACTCCGGGTCAAGGCTGCCGCTGAACTCCAAAAGCGGGGTAATCGTCCTGCGCTCCGGCTTTGCCGTAACAACTGCCACCGCCTGCACGCGCGACATTCTTTCCGCACGGGCTCGCTCCGTTTGTATATTATCAAAAATACGGTAACAAACAATTAAAACAACGGCAATGCAAATGCCGATTAAAATTTTCATATTACGGTTATGCCAGTCCATAGTACGCACCCAACCTTCTGCAAGTATAAGTTATTTTAATTATATAACTTTTTAAACTGTTTTAGCAAACAAATATCCTTGCATTAATGAAACAATTGTGTAAAATTGCTTTAATAAATTCCGCTTGCGCTTAACTCTGCGGCGAATTATAATGGCTTTGGGAGGCGAAATTATGGAAGCAATGTCACTTTTTGAAAACAATTTATCACAGCCGCTGGCGGCAAGGCTGCGCCCCAAAACGCTTGAAGAATATGTTGGACAGACCCACCTTTTGGGCAAGGGCAAAGTGCTGCGCCGTTTAATTGAAAGCGACCAGATTTCCTCCATGATTTTCTGGGGGCCTCCCGGCGTGGGCAAAACCACGCTGGCGCGGATTATTGCCAACACCACCAAAGCAGCGTTTATTGATTTTTCGGCCGTTACAAGCGGCATTAAAGAAATACGCAGCGTAATGCAGAAGGCGGAAGAAAACCGCCGTTACGGCGAAAAAACCATTGTTTTTGTAGACGAAATACATCGTTTTAACAAAGCGCAGCAGGATGCGTTTTTGCCCTTTGTGGAAAAAGGCAGCATTATTTTAATAGGCGCAACGACGGAAAACCCTTCATTTGAAGTTAACAGCGCATTATTAAGCCGCTGCAAGGTTTTTGTTTTGCAGGAGCTTAAAACAGAGGAACTTGTGCAGCTTTTAAAACGTGCCTTAGCAGATGAAAAAGGCTTTGGCACCCAGAAAATTAACATTGAAGATGAACTTTTGGAAATGATAGCCGTTTTTGCCAACGGCGATGCCCGAACAGCGCTTTCCACCTTAGAAATGGCAGTATTAAACGGCGATATGGACGCAGACGGCGCAACAACGGTAACACGCGAAACGCTGGAACAATGCACCTCCAAAAAATCGCTGCTGTACGATAAAACAGGTGAAGAACATTATAATTTAATTTCCGCACTGCATAAATCCATGCGCAACAGTGACCCGGACGCCGCCGTGTACTGGCTGGCACGCATGCTGGAAGCAGGCGAAGACCCGCTTTACATAGCGCGGCGCGTTACGCGCTTTGCCAGTGAAGATATCGGCCTTGCCGACCCAAAAGCACTGGAAATTGCCGTTGCCGCCTACCACGCCTGCCATTTTATCGGCATGCCGGAATGCAGCGTGCATTTAACGCAGGCCGTAGTATATATGTCGGTCGCGCCAAAATCCAACGCACTTTATATGGCGTATGAACACGCCAAGCGCGACGCCGCCAAAATGCTGGCAGAACCTGTACCGCTTGTTATCCGCAATGCGCCCACAAAACTGATGCAGGAACTTAACTACGGCAAAGGCTACCAGTACGCGCACAACACGGAAGAAAAACTTACCAATATGCAGTGCCTGCCCGATTCGCTTGTTGGCACGGAATATTACAAACCAACAACCCAGGGACTGGAAGCACGCGTAAAAGCAAGGCTTGATGAAATAAAGCGCTGGAAGCGTGAGCACGGCGGCAGGTAAAAAACAGCAAAGAGTAATATAATATGCAAAAAGCCAAAGCACTACTTTAAGTAATGCTTTGGCTTTTGTTATTTAAATTATTTTATTGGCAGCCAGTTTGTTCAAAAATCCAAAAGGGTTGTGCTGTGAAGCAGCAGTTAAAACTGCGGCGGCTTAATTTATAACAATAACCTACGAGAGTCCGGTGCCATGCCCGGGCGGAATCGATGAAGCCGCAGATTTTAACAATGCTGAAAAGTATAACCCTTTTGATTTTTTCTTTTAAAGGTTCGTAAATTTCGCTCATTATCCAATCGCAAAATTTACGTAACTTCGCTAGTACAACTTTTGCTGTTTTATTACTGTTCGCAAACTTAGAAATACACTTTTTTATCTACCGGCGCGGTGGAAGCAATCAGTTTGCCTTTGCGGTAATTACGCAGCACCGGCGCATTGTTGTTTAATGCGTCATACCAGTTTTTGGCGTCAAGAATAATAAAGTTTGCATCTTTACCGACCGCAATGCCGTAAGCGTCGCCCAAATGCAGGGTGCGGGCAGCATTTTCGGTAACAAATTTATAAGAATTGCAAATTTCCTCATAGCCAAGCATATGCCCGGTATACAGCCCCATAAATACCTGGTCGCGCATATTGGCATTGCCAAGCGGGTTCCATGGGTCAAAAATATCATCCGAGCCGAAAGAAACATTAATGCCTTCGGCGGTAAGTTCTTTTACGCGCGTCATGCTGCGGCGTTTGGGGTAAGTATCGGCACGGCCGCCCAAATGCACGTTAACGCACGGATTTGCCACAAAGTTAATGCCGGACATTTTTAAAAGGCGCATCAGTCGAATCATATAAGCATTGTTGTAGCTGTGCATGGCGGTTGTGTGCGACGCCGTTACCATATCGCTCATACCGGTTTCATAAGCGCGGGCGGCAACAGTTTCCAGTCCGCGGGAAGCCTCGTCATCAATCTCATCACAGTGTACGTCAATCAATTTGCCATATTTCTGCGCCAGTTCAAAGCAGATGTTAAGCGATTCAACAGAATATTCACGGGTGAATTCAAAATGCGGAATGGCACCGGCAGCATCGGCGCCCATTTTCAGTGCTTCTTCAAGCAGGCCTTTGCCGTTGGGGTAACTTAAAATTCCGTACTGAGGGAAAGCAACGATTTGAATGTCAATATAATCCTTAACTTCCTCGCGCAGCTCCAAAATTGCGCGCAGAGCGGTAAGTTCCGGGTCATTAATATCTACATGAGTGCGCACATATTGAATACCGTTGCCTGCCTGCAGGCGGAGCGCCTTGTTTACACGGTCTTTTACTTCCTGTTTGGTAAGGAAAGGCTTATATTCTTCCCAGCGCTGAATTCCTTCAAACAGCGTGCCGGATAAATTCCAGTGCGGACGGCCTGCCGTAAGGCAGGTATCGAGATGTACGTGCGATTCCACAAATGGCGGCAGCACCATTTTACCGGCGCAGCAATCAACTACTTCTTCACCGGGCAGCGCTTCCAGCTGAGGAGCAATAGCGGCAAATTTACCGTCCGTAACGCGGATATCTACCGTTTCCGTGGCATTTGCCAGATACAGTTTTTGCAGCAGCATAACAATTCATCCTTTCTTTACAGTTATTATTTATTTTTGCCAAGCATTTCGCCAATAAAGAAGAATACAGCAGCAACCACCATGGCATTAATGGCGGCAATGCCCCACTGCAGCAGGTTTGCACAGGCAGCGCCCACTATAATACCGGCAATGTTAAACCAGTTAATGGTATATTCGTTAAAATCGCTGCCGAATTTTTTATGGTTAAAGAAATAATCTAAAATAACGATAATGCCAATCGGCGGCAGAGCACAGTTAAGAATGCTGAGCCAGCTTACAAAATTGTAATAAAGCCAGATTGCAAGCGCCGTGCCGATAATGCCGGAAATCCAGGTAGTCCATTTCATGCGTACTTTGGAAATATTGGAAATGGCAAGGCCGCCGGTGTAAAGGGCATTATTATTGGTAGTCCAGATATTGGCGCCAAGTACAATCAAAGCCGGAATGGCAAGGCCCTGTGCAATCATAACATAGAAAATATCATCCTTGCCGGTGTAAGCGCCGCCAACCGCGCCAAAGCAGAACATCAGCGTGTTGCCTAAGAAGAAGGCAATAACAGTAGTCCACACGGCAATACTGCTGTTTTTGGCAAAACGGATAAAGTTAGGCGTTGCAGTACCGCCGGAAATAAAAGAGCCAATAACATAGCCGATGCCGGTAAACAGGGTAATCTGCCCGGCAGACTGCGCAAAAATGTAAGCCAGCCCGCCGCCTTCTGCGGCAGCAGTAACCATGGAATATACGCCAAGAATAATGATGAGCGGAACGGAAATATAGCTGACAATTTCCAGAGCCTTCATGCCCGTGGCTGCGGTTGCCGTCATTAAAAGGCCGGCAATAATGGTCAGAGTCCATTCGTTCATGCCCATAAGTTCCGCCGCGGGAATGGAAAACATTGCCACGCCTACGCCGAACCAGCCGATTTGCGTAAAGCCCAAAATAGCAGAAGAAAGATAAGAGCCCTTGCTGCCAAAAGTACGGCGGCAAAGCAAGTCCATATTCAAACCGGTTTTAGACCCAATAAAAGCCAGTACACCGCAGTAAGCCGACAGGATAATGCCGCCAATCAGGCAGGCCCATACAAAGCCTGATAAATCGAGCCCATTACCCAATTTGGCGCCCACGCTCATACTGGCAGAAAAAAACGTAAACCCCAGCATAACGAAGAACATCTGCCAGAAGCCTTTGCGTGCTGAATCGGGCACGGCCTCCAGCGAATAATCCGCGTCCACAGGAGTGGATGTGTTTTGCTTAACAGATTTTTCCATTGATTGTACCACCTTCCAAAAATATCTTTTTTGAGGGCAGACAGCTTTTTTACTGCCCCTGCGCAATACCTAATATACTATACCATTGCAGGCATGCTTTGTCCACAAGTTAAAAGAAAAATAACCTGCACAAATACCGGTGCTTTTAAGCAAATGCCCCTTGTTTTATTCATTCGGGCATAAAAAAAGCAGCCTGTTTTACAAGCTGCTTCATTGCATTTTTGGTGCGGTTGGTGGGATTTGAACCCACACGGGTCTCCCCGCCACCCCCTCAAGATGGTGCGTCTGCCGTTCCGCCACAACCGCATTGGGGTATTGCTATTAAATTAAATGGTGCGGTAGAGAGGATTTGAACCTCCACGGGGTTACCCCCACTAGCTCCTGAGGCTAGCGCGTCTGCCGTTCCGCCACTACCGCGTCAACATTGATAATTATAGCGCGCAAAAATCAATCTGTCAATAGTTTTTTATTTTATTTTTATAATAAAGATAATATTTGTCGCGGTCGCGCAAAACCTTTTTTACATACTCGCGCGTATCCGGGTAAGGTATGTCTTCAATGCGGTTAAAATCATAGTTCCAGCCGTTTTCCTGCATCCACGCGCGCGTGTTGCCGCGCCCGGCGTTATAGGCAATCATCATCAGCACCCAGTTGCGCTGAAATTCATACTCCAGTTCGCCCAGATACCAGCAGCCAAGCCGCACGTTATATTCCGGCCTGCGCAAAGCTTCCAAGTCAAAATGGTCAAGCCCCATCTGCGCAGCAATCCATTCACCGGTTTCCGGCATAATCTGCATCAGCCCCACGGCACCGGCGTGCGATACGGCTTCCGTATCAAACCCGCTTTCGTTTTTAATAACTGCCGCAACCAAGAAAGGGTCGATTTTGTTTTTGGAGCTGTACTCCAAAATTTCGTTCTGGTAGGGCCACATATAAACAAAGCGCGTCTGCACGGCTTCGCTGCTCCATATTTTCATACCGGCTTCACCGATGAGAAAAATGGCGGCAGCAACCATTAAGAATTTTACCCACCATCTGTCGATAAATTTTTTCTTTTTCCGCCTGCCCAACTTATGCCTCCGCCGTAAAATTTTTCCATGCTGCGGCAACGGCTTTTTCCGTTTCGGCAAAGGTGCCGCTGTTATCAATTACAAGGCTGGCATAAGCCTTTTTTTCTTCCAGTGTCATCTGCGCTGCAATGCGAGCCTTAACTTCTTCGCGCGTCATGTTGCTGCGTGCCATGGCACGTTCTATCTGTGTTTCGCTGTCTACGGCAACAAGCCACACGGCGTCAACATCTTTGTACCAGCCGCATTCAATTAAAAGCGGTACGTCAAGCACTGCCGCCGGCAGATTTTTACTGCGGCATTCCGCCAGAAAGCTCTGCGCTGCCGCCAGTACGTTTTTATGGATGATTGCTTCCAGCTTTTTCAGCGCTTCTTTATCGTGAAAAACAAGTTCTGCCATTTTAGGGCGGTTAAGCTCGCCGCCGTCTGTAAGGTATTCAATGCCAAAAGTAAGAGCTATTTCGTTAAGCGCAGCACGCCCTTTGGCAACCAGAGCGCGGCTTTCAGCGTCGGCATCAAACACAGGTGCGCCGAGGCTGCGCAGTAAATTTGCAATTGTACTTTTACCGGAGGCTATGCCCCCTGTTAAACCTATTACTTTCATTTTTTCACCGTTTTATTTTTGGCAGTGCGGGCAGTATGTTGTACCTCGCCCGCCTACTTTGGTGCCCAAAAGTTCGCCGCCGCACATTTTGCAGCACAAGCCTTTGCGCCCATATACCAGCAAATGGTTTTGGTTATCGCCCTTGTTGCCTTCGCCGTCTTTGTAATCGCGGAAGGTTGTACCGCGGTTGGCAATGCCCTGCGCAATAACCTTGTTTATAGCATCGTGCAGGCGGTCAATTTCTTCGTCCGTCAGCGTATTGGCAGTGCGCATCGGCAAAATGCCGGATAACGCCAGGCACTCGTCGGCGTAGATGTTGCCCAGCCCTGCAATAAATGTCTGCTCCAAAATCAGAGTTTTTATAGGCTTTCTGCTTTTGGCTATAACCGGGCGCATATAACCGGCCGTAAAGCCTTTGCTTAAAGGCTCGGGGCCTAAAGTTTCGTAGCCTTCAATATAAGCGTCATTATTGGTAACAAGGTACAGCGTGCCAAAGGTGCGGATATCGCAGAACCACATGGTTACACCGTCCGTCAGTTCAAACTTAATTTTGGCATAAGGCGGTTCCGGCTTATCTGCCTCCTGCGCAATCAGGCTTCCTGTCATGCGCAGGTGAACAATCAGCTTCTGGTTTTCGCCTGTTTTCAGCACCAGGTATTTGCCGCGGCGTCCTACGTCCAAAATGGTTTTGCCTGTTAAACCGGCAATAAATTCTTCCGGCGAAGGATATTTTATCAGCCTTGCAAGGTTAATTTCTATATTTTTAATGGTTTTGCCCTTAATGTGCGGCAGCAGGGTTTTGCGTACCTGCTCCACCTCCGGCATTTCCGGCATGGTAATTCCTCCCTATTTGGCGTCTGCCCAATTTACGCCGTAGTTAACGTCGGCAATCAGCGGAACGCTGAGTTTTACGGCGCTTTCCATAGTTTGTTTTACAAGTGCGCCAACTTCTTCGCGTTCGGCCTCCGTAACTTCAAGCAAAAGTTCGTCGTGCACCTGAAGCAGTATGCGGCTTTTATAACCGCCCTGTTCCAGCATTTTCTGCACGTTCACCATGGCAATTTTTATAATGTCCGCCGCTGTGCCCTGTATCGGCGTGTTAATGGCGGTACGCTCCGCAAAGCCACGCAGGTTAAAGTTGCGGCTGTTAATATCCGGCAGGTAACGCCTGCGCCCGAACAACGTCTGCACATAGCCCTGTTTTTTGGCGCTCGCCACCATATCATCCATATATTTTTTAACGCCGGTGTAGCGTCCAAGATAATTTTCAATATATCTGCCCGCCTCGCCGCGGCTGATATCAAGCTGCTTGGAAAGCCCAAAATCGCTGATGCCGTATACAATGCCAAAGTTTACTGCTTTAGCGCGCGTACGCATGGTGCCGGTAACTTCGTCCAGCGGCACGCCAAACACTTCCGCCGCCGTGCGTGCGTGTACATCCTGTCCGTGCAGAAAACTTTCCAAAAGCAGTTCATCCTGCGCAATATGCGCCAGCACACGCAGTTCCACCTGCGAATAGTCGCAGCTTAAAAGGTAATCGTAACCTTCGCCAGGCACAAAAATTTCGCGTATTTTTTTGCCAAGTTCTGTGCGGGTAGGGATATTCTGCAAATTCGGGTCGGTGCTGCTCAAACGCCCGGTAACAGTAACAAGCTGCTGAAAATGCGTATGTATACGCCCTGTAACAGTATTAATCAGCGGTCGCAGACCTTCAAGGTAAGTGCTGTGCATCTTCGTCAGCTTGCGGTGTTCCAAAATCGTCCGCACCAGCGGATGCTCGTTGCGCAGCTGTTCCAAAACGGATACATCCGTAGAATAACCTGTTTTAGTTTTTTTGATAACCGGCAGGCCCAGTTTTTCAAACAAAATTGCTCCAAGCTGCTTGGTAGATTTTAAATTGAAGCTTTCTCCCGCCTGCTCTACCGCCAAAATTTCGAGCGCTGCAATCTGCGCCGCCATTTCTTTGGTTAATTTATCCAAAAGCGCTGCATCAGGCTTAATGCCCGCCAGTTCCATTTTGGCAAGCGTGCGTGCCAGCGGCAGCTCCATTTCTTCATATAATTTTATCTGTTCGTGCTCGGCAAGTTTAGCACGCAGCACAGGCACAAGTTCGGCAACGGCTTTGCATTCCTGCGCATACTCCTGCGTCAGGTACGCTCCGCCAACGGTTTTAATGCTGTATTCGCTGCGCGCAGGGTCAATAAGATACGCGGCAATGGCAATATCATCCGTTATGCCGCGCGCTTCAACCCCAAGGCACAAAGCGGTTTTAATAATCTCTTTGCTGTCGCAGCAGGCTTTTTGGCAGTTTTCATCTGCCAGCCAGTCATAAAACAGCCGCCAGCCGGGGCACTCGCCTTCAAAAATATAAACGCGCCCATCACATAAAAGCTCCGCACGTTTAAAATATAAATCCGGCAGCGTACCGCCAACCTGTACAGTAAGCGGCGTAACTTCACGCCTTACGGCGATAAGTTTAAACAACGCTTCCGCATCATCGGCACTTTTTACAATTTCTTCCGGCAGCCCGGCAGGCTTATCTTCCACAAAATCGCCAAACAGGCTGAAATCGCCTTCCGGAACGCCCATAACGGCATTAAAACGATCGTACATATTGCGGAATTCCAACCCGGCAAGCAATTCGCGCGCCTCCGGCTTTAATGCTTTTAATTCATAATTTGCCAAATCTGCATCAACCGGCACATCCGTAAAAATTGTAGCCAGTTTTTTGGAAAGCAGCGCCGATTCTTTGTTATTCTGCACTTTTTCACGCAGTGCCTTGCCGCTGATTTTATCGGCGTTAGCCAGCACATTTTCCACGCTGCCGTACTCGCCAATCAGCTTGAGAGCCGTTTTAGGGCCAACACCCGGTATGCCGGGAATGTTATCCGAAGTATCGCCCATCAGCCCTTTAAGGTCAATAAGCTGCTTCGGTTCAAGGCCTTCATATTCTTCTGCGAAAACTTCCGGTGTATAAATTTTAATGTCCGAAATGCCTCGTTTGGTAAAATATACGCTTGTGCGGCTGCTTAAAAGCTGAAGTTCATCACGGTCGCCCGTTACAATAATCACGTCCGCTTCCTGCGGCGCGTGTACCGCAAACGTGCCGATGATATCGTCCGCCTCGTAGTTATCAAGTTCCAGCACGGCAATGTTCATTGCCTCCAGCACTTTGCGCGCCAGTGGAAACTGCTCCGAAAGCTCGCTCGGTGTCGGTTTGCGCTGCCCCTTGTAATCGGCAAACATCTCCGTGCGGAAGGTTTTGCGGCTCTTGTCAAACGCTACTGCCAGCCACTTGGGCTGCACATCCGCCAGCAGGCGCAAAAGCATATTGCAAAAACCGTACACAGCACCTGTATGCACACCGCTTTGTGTCGTCAACGGCGGCAGGGCAAAAAACGCCCTGTGAATCAGGCTGCTGCCATCTATAACTAAAAATTTATCTGCCATGATTGTTCCTTTCGTTCAATAAATCTAATAATATATTATACCATAAGCAAAGGTGTAGGTAAAATCTGCGGCATGGTAAAAAATAAAGCCCTGCTTATGCAAGGCTTAAATCATCCAAGCGGGAATATATATAATGTTGTTTTTATCAATGCCGAACTCCGACACAAGGCAAATGACGCTTCCGCCAGCTGTTTTAACTTCTGTACAGCCACCAAACGCCGCTTCTATTATATTAAAGCGCTTGTACATTTTTTGCACCTGCGCGCTTTTGCTGATAACGCATGGGTACAGCACACCGTTGTGCAAAATTAAAAGTTCAACCTCTTTGCCGTTAAAATTGCGGTAGTAGTACAGCGGCGCTTTCTGCCCGCTATTAGCAAAACTTTTATACACCTCGCCGATAACCCAGGTTTCAAAAAACTCCGCGCTCATCGCGCCAAGTTCTAACGCGTCCGCAGTGTTCCAGCGCAAAAGGTATGCCGCAAGCCCGGTATCCGTAAAATACAGCTTTGGCGTTTTTACAACATACTTAACGTCGTTAAATGCCGCAGGCTGAAGCAAGTAAACAATACCCATACGTTCCAAAATACCCAACCACTGCTTCGCCGTTGGTATGCTGATGCCGGTTTCCTTCGCCATAACGGCATAGTTTAAAAGTTTCGCTGTCTTCGACGCCGCCGCGCACAAAAAGCGGTAAAACTTCATCTCATCGTTAAGCTGAACAAACTTGCGGATATCGCGCTGCAAAATATCCTGCACCAGTTTGGCATAAAACGCCTGCCAGTCCGCACCTTCGTTATACATTGCAGGTTTGCTGCCGCGCCAAATGCGCTCGTAAATCTCCACCACGCTGTGCGGAACAGGGTTCTGCATCCGGCTTGCCAAAAGCTGCATATCCGGTATAAACGGCGTGCTTTCCCTCCCGTCAAGTTCTGCGCTGCTTAAACCGCAAAGCTCCAGGCAGGCAAACTTATCGCCAAGCTCCTGCATAATGGCGGTAATAGTTTCTGCGTCCTCTTTCGGCGCAATCAGCCAAAAATCACCCGGTTTGCCGTGCTTCAGCGCATAATCCTTAATCAATGGCACAAGCTCCGGCGCGTACTGAATATTATCAATCAACACCGGCGGCGCATACCGCTGCAAAAACAGGACCGGTTCTTCATTCGCCACACTGCGCAAAGCAGGTTCCACAAGATCAGCGTACTTGCGGCCAGGTGAAGCAAGTTTTTTTAGGAATGTTGTTTTGCCAGATTGGGAAATGCCTATTAAAATGCAAATATTAGAAATTTTATTACAATATGAAATTTGATTACTTAAACTACGTTTGTATATCATGTAACCTCTAAAAACTTTAATCTATAAATTAAATTTATTAAGTTTACAAAAATCTAGTTTAATAAATTTATAGCACAAATAAAATAAAAGAATTTTATAAATAGTTGTAGTTGAAATAATCCATAATAAAAATTTTTCATCATGAAAAGACAAAATTATAAAACCAGCAAAGGATGCATAGAAAAACATCGCAAACAAATTATTACTAACATATTTGAAATAATTGTATAAATATGAAAAAATGGTTCCAAAAACAAATAAAACAATACCCATTCCAATTATTCCAAAATCCCAATAATACCTCATAAATGCACTATAAACATTTGTATTAACCCCCTCAAATTCAACAAAAGGCAAAAAAATTTTCACTTTAGGCAATTCGAAACCTATACTATTTAAATTGCTGTAAATTCCTATTAAAGTATGATTAGCTATATAACGTTCTTCAACAATTATTGACATTAAAAACTTATCAAAAGCCGGAAAAGATAGTCCTAAATAATGAGATAGTATAACAAAACTACTTCTATTATCAGCCAACCCTTTGCCAGTGAGAATTCCTATAATTAAAAATAAACTTAGAAATAAAAATAATGTAAATACGCCTATCTTAATAATTTTTCTTTTTGCAACATTACTATAGATATTCTTTTTTAACACAAATAAAGACCATATTAAAGCAGTATAGATAATTAAGTGCAGCATGCTTTCACGGCCTGTTGATAAAATGCAAAACATAAAACAAACCATTACAGGATAACAATATTTTATTTTAACCTTATTTAATAAAACAAAATTAGATACAAAAATATAGATACTAATATATGCAAAAATCATAACAACATAATATCTGTAATTCTGCCATCTAGAAAAAGATATTTCACCTCTTTCCAAAGGATATCTAACTGCCTTGAACATTCCACATATTCCATCAATATTTCCTACTTGCAAGCTCAAATTATATACTTCCATAAAACTAAAATATAATAATACGGTTATCAATATATTCAAAATTAAAAACTTGAATTTTGAAATATTTAAAAGCATATCCTTATCTAATGGTTTTATTTGTTTGTAAAATTTAAAACAATTATAACCACAAAATATATCTCCAATTAAAAATGACATCATACCTATTAAAACAAGTATACATGTATAACTCCCTACAAATAGGTCCCATCTATCCACATTTAAAATAGAAAATAACATACTCGTAGTCATAGCAATATTAAACAAATTGCATGGTTCTAAAAAATCAAAATTAAAAATATATATCCCGATCAAGGTAATAACTGACATTAATATAAATAATAAATAAATTAAATTAGTATTTTCCATTTCTATAACTCATTTCTTTAATAAGCAAAATGACTATTCCAAACAAACAGCCCGCCAAAAAACCAATTATAGCATATTTTATTATAATACTACTTCTATTTATATTTATTTCAGTTGGATACACTTCAATTTCATCTATATTTTTTATTTTCAAATTTGGTTCCAACTTTTTCAATTCAACTATTAATACATAAAAATAATCATTCAAAAAATTTTTAGCTTCTTTTTTTATATATACAATTCCTTTAGGTTCGTTTTCGTTTAACCGAAAAACTAATTCGTAAGTTCCTAATCCAAAATCATTAATTGAAAAATGACTTTGTAGCCAATCATATTTTTGAGCCTCATTTAAATTTTTCCAATTTAAATTGAATTCATTATAATCGTATTTTCCATCAGTTGTTTTAATCATATTTTTTTGTATTTGATATAAATCACAGAATTTGTCAATATCAAATTTTTGATTATAAAGAGCAGTAAAATATTTATCACTACCCTCAACAGTAAATATTTTAGTTATTACAACATTACCACTTTGCACAGTCCAGTTATCTGAAATACTTTTTTCATAAGCCGATCCGGATGAAAATAATATGCCTAACAATACAATAAACCACCATTTTCTTTTTAAAACATTAACGAAGTTTTTTAATTTTTCATTCTCCTGCATAACTCTCCTCCTATATTAAAAAATTTAGTTTCTTTTACTGTTTTTACAGATGCCAACGTAACAAAGCTTTCTACAATAACAACACATATACTTATGCCAATATCCTGATAAAAATATGCTAATGGAAATATTAATATTAAATTAATTATAGCTGCACACACTAATATTCTCGAAAAAACATTTGCATATCCTAACGGAATTAAAATTTGTATCCCATAAATATTACTTATCGTTATAATTACTGGCAAAAATGCCATAATTTTTAACAATGTTACTGATTGCTGATATCCAGTGCCTAAAATTATTTCTACTATTTTTTCAGCAAAAAGAAAAACTATTGTTGATAAAATAAAGCTCCCGCCACCTAAAACAATTATAGATTTCTTAATAAAAATCTTTGATTTTTCTTTAGACTCTTGTAACAGTTTACTAATATGAGGATAAGTGGCCTGTAAAACTGGTTCAAGAATTTTTCTTATATTATCAATAATTTTTTGTGCACCGCTATAATATCCAACAACAGTTGAATTAGAAAATAACCCTAAAAGTACAATACTGCTTGATGTATATGAGTTTATAGCCAATGTTGAAATAAAAACACTTTTTGCTTCTTTTATTATAGTTTTCACATCGCTAATTTTTGGAAAGCAAAAAACTTCCTTAAATTTATTAGACAATATAATCCATGAACAAATACCAGCTATTAATGGCACAACTGCCTGAAAAAAAGCAGCTGCTAAATAATCATCAGGCGTTTGTACAAAATAAAAAATACCCGTCAAGCAACAAATACGTGCAACTATATTCACTATAGTTATATAACGCATCTGTTGAATTCCCTGAAAAAACCATACTGGAAATATAACGCTACCTATTACATTCAAATAAAACACTAAATACAAAAATATATCTATAGTATAAAATCTATTGGTTAGTAAAATTAGTATAAAAAAAACTATAGTTGCAATACAGAGAAAAAATATTTTAGCGCCAAATATACCGGCGAAAATTTTTCCACGTTTATTAACATCATCATTTTGCGCAATTGCTTTAGGTGCATATAAATTAAAACCGTAATCAGTAAACATCACAAAATAATTTATAATGCTTTGTACGAATATAATTTTCCCAAATCCATCTGCATGTAACGTTCTGGTCAAATATGGAAAAATTATAAATGCTAATAAATATTCTAATCCTTTTATCGTTGTTAAAGCTATTATATTTTCAAACAATTTATTTTTTATCATTTTCATTTAATCTGATATTTTCTTTAATTTTTTATAATAATAATATAATTTGCAAATAAATCCATTATAGACATTAGTACCAAGAAATTTTACTAAAAATCCGGCCGGCCAATAAGATTCCATTACATCTTTAACTAATTTATTGATATGAGAAATATAATATATTTTACTATCATTTATATTCACTAATCTTTCAAAATCATCGCCATCAAATCTATATTTTCCTAATAAGTCAACATCTTTATAATTGGGTTTACAACCAAAATTCCAAAAATTTTGTACAGCTACATTAACATTAAAATTCAAATTCTTGAATATATCTTGATTTATATTCCTAATAAAATCTAATGCACCGTTTCGCAAATCACTTATTAACTTAACATCTTGTTTAAAGCTTTCCCCGTCACAGCGATAGTTTCCTAATAAAGGTTCTATTTTACCATTAACGCTTTCATATCCTTTTACACTTCCATGCGGTGCACTAAAAAAACATTCTAACAGCATATAACAAAATTTCAATTTGTAATTACTCCATAAATTATGTGGACTCATATCAAGATATTTATTAACACCGATATCATCTTTCTGTGTTGCAAAATAAAAAACATTTAAATCAACATTTAAATGTTCCTTATTTATAAAATCAGTAATTGCTTTTTCTATTGTTCCTCCTCCATTTTCTACTATACCTACTCGTCCATTAAAATTTTCTTGTTTTAAATACTTGTTCAACAAAACTGCTATTTTTTCAGAATTTTCATGTATTACTGGTTTCAATATTTTAAATATATTTTTAATAACTTCATTATTAGTCAAACTATTTAGCTCATATAAATTTTGAGTATTTATTTCATTACTATTTTTAAGTATTTTGTTATAATCTTCCGTATCTAATCCTAATTTTTCAAATAAATGGTATACATCAAATTTTTTAGGCCATGACTTATAGTGCCTTATCATTTCTTCTAATTTATTATCACATTGTAATAATGCTGTTACTATAGACCTTCTTGAAGCATAAAAGTAACTATTTTTAAAATCAGGTTTTAAAATATTAAATGCTTTTTGCATAATATAACCATCTCTTGAAAAAAAGAACACTTTTTTTATTCGATTTTCTTCTAATTTATTTATAAGCCAGCATGTATAGCCATATAATAATGGTCCAAAAACTTCATAACCAATTTGATAACTACGAGAACATTTATACTTTATTGTTAAAGTAATAAATCTGTTAAGAATTTCATAAATTAATTTTTCTTCTTTAGTAAATCCATTATAATAAAAATAACTTAATTTATTCAAATTATCAGAAACAAGATATGCTTGTAATCCTTGTTTTATCGCCATATTATAATCAGCATGTTTATTATCGCCTATATGCACAATTTCTGTTTTATCTAATTTCTCATTTTCTATAACAAAATTAAATAATTCTCCATTATGCCACTTTGTTTTTCTATATTCACAAGAAACATATAATTGTTCATACATTATATATCCGCATTTTTTTAACATTTCTGCTATTGTATTATACTTCAGATACATATCAGAAATTATGAAAACTCTTTTTTTATTATTTATACAATAATTAAAAACTGCTTTTATTTCTTCATTTGGCAAGCAAAAAACAAGTTCTGCACTTAACTCTAATTCTTTTAGTATATCACAAACATCTTTTCTATAATAAATTAATAATTCTGTATATATTTCATCCAAATTTACTTCTGTGTAAGTATATTTTTTTCTCGCTATCTTTTCAGCTTCTTTTCTTCTTTTAAAAAAATCTATTTTAACTCCATATAAATTTTGATAACGAAGTTCTACGATGTTAAAAATTTTTTCTGGTTTTTCAACATATCTTTTTATTAGCGTATCAAAAACATCAAAAAAAACTATTTTATTTTTATCAATTAATTCAATCAAATCGTTTCTCATCTATTTCTCCAAATAAAATTTTTCAATCTTTTTTATTTCTGTTTTTATATCATAGCCAGATTTTTGTATTTCATCTGTCATATCTTTTCTTATATAATTTCTATTTGATAAAATTTGCTTTGCCCAATATTCCGGAGATTCTTTTAATGAAATAAAATCAATCAAATCTGTAATCTTAACTTCATATGTAATTACATCAGATAAATAGGATTTTAATCCAGCAGCTTGTGCCTCAACTGCAACTATCCCCAGTCCTTCAAAATGTGATGGAAATACAAAGCAGTCCATTGCCTGCATCAAATCAGGCACATCATTACGCATACCTAAAAATAATACTTTATTTTCTATGTTTAATTTTTTCACTTGCTCTTTTGTTTCTACTAAAATTTTATCATCATTAACACTATCACCTACTAACATTAAAATAGAATCTGGCTCTATTTTTTGTACTTCATAAAATATATTTATTAAAAATTTATGATTCTTTTGATAAGAAAATCTACCAACATGACCAACAACAAATTTATTTTCAAAATTCAATTTACATCTTATCTTTTCTCGTATAACAGCATCAAATTTATAATTGTCACTATTTATAGCATTATGTATTACCGTGAAATTTTTATTTTTTCCAAACATCCACTCTCCTGCTTTTTGCGAGCATGCCCAATAATCAGTTGCACTAAAGTTCAAAAGAATTTTATTAAAAGTAATCAAAAACTTTCTCTTAATATTGATTTTATTTTCAAATCCAGAATTATGAGAATGAATTATTCTAATATTTATTCCAAATATTTTTGCTGCAAACACTGGGAAAACATATTCTAAACTTAATGAATTTAATACAACACCCTCATATTTTTTTCTATGTTTAACAAATAATATAATCCATTGCAAATAATGCTTTATCGGATTTTTCCTTCGAGAACAGATATTGTATATTATACTTCCATTTTTTTTTAACTCATTTTCAAATACAATATGATCGCTTATGGTAACATTAACAAAATCATAAATTAATCTATCTTTGTTTAAATTATTAAATTGTTGCAATAAATATGTTTCTAATCCACCAATATTATTTGTCATGCCAACTTGCAGTATTCTTTTTTTAATCATTACCTTTAATCCTCATCCATAATATATAATTTTGCTTTATAAGATAAATCATATATCCAACAAAAATACACAAGTTCCACATTTTATAAATTAGCAATTGTTTCAACAACATAAAAATCTTTGGATTATAATCATTAAAATTTTTTAACTTGGTAAATAAAAAATCCTGCTGCCTTTCTTTAAGAAAATTACTTCTATCTACATTTAACAAATTGCTTTCTTTTCTGAAAGACATTTGTATCGTCAAAAATATAAATTTAATATATTCCGCTAATAAACTATTCAAACTTACATCTAATTTATTCCATTTTTTGAATAAATAATACTTACTTAAAATTATTTTATAATTTATATTCCAATAATTTGGATAATATCGCCCCATTAAACTACCCGTTCCTCTACGTCTATAATGTAAAAAAGTATTACTTAAAACACTACAATTAGTAGCATAACTAGCAAATTGAATATTAAACGCAACATCCTCCCCTATAGAATAATTCGGAAACACAATATTAAAATCTTCCATTATTGATTTTCTATAAGCTTTATTCCAAACATATCTAAACAAGCTGCTTTTTTGTAAACCAATTATATAATTTTTTAATTCATCATCTTTTATGAATTTTTTTAAATTTGGTGAAACTTTATTGTTTTTAACTAATCTTTCTCTATTATCGTAAATATCTTCAATAAATCCATACATTACAAAATCTGAATTATGTAATTTAATTTCTTCATAAAGTTTTTCTAAAGTATTCTTTTCAATGTAATCATCACTATCTAAAAAAGTAATATATTTACCTCTTGCTTTTTTTAAACCTAAGTTTCTTACATAACTTATTCCTTTATTTTCTTTTTGTTTTATTAATATACAATCGCTCTTAAATTTTTCACAAATTACATAACTGCTATCTTTTGAACAATCGTCTATAATTATCAGTTCAAAATTAGTAAAAGTTTGATTTAAAACGCTATTTATAGATTGCTCTATATATTTTTCAGCATTATAAACAGGCATAATTATTGAAAAAAACGGTGTTTGATTATTCATTAAGCCTTTACCTAAACTTTCTTTTTAAAAACTCTGCAATTTTCTTCGGCCAGTTTTGTTTTTCCAAAAACACTACCGGTATTTCTTTTACTTTTAACTGCTGCTTTTCAAGCCATACATTTAAAAGGCGTTCCGATATAAAACCAAATACCCTTGCTTCGTATTGGTTGTAACCGGATATATCTATCCTTTTTTCAAGTTCAAAGAGTATGCTGAAAAGCCAGCTGCAATATTCATCAAATTGTTGCTTTTTCATAACAAACATGTTTAAAATATGCAGCTTTGTCTTACCCATTACTTTTGTAAAGGCTTTGCTGTATTCAGGATAAAGTTCTGCTATTATTTTTTCTGTTTCATCTAAATCCCCTTTGTTATGTGCGTGTTCATACTGGCTACGTACTGTTTCTATATAATAGTTGCGCTTTACCGGTAGGATTACATCATACTCTTGCAGCAGTTTTTCATAGTCCTGCCGTTTTAAGATGGCAGCTTTTTTATTTTCCACATCATTGCCATGAATATTTTTACCTGCAAAATACCTGCGATAATGGCATAGACCTATATAATCACATTTTAAATTTTTCCATGCCCAGTAAAGGCCGGTAAGCTCACAGTAATTGGCGTTTTTAGCAGAGATGTTATCCCCAGTGTTATCGCCTAAGTATCCTAAATCTTCTTTGCCTTCCCTGCCTACATGTATTGGCAGATATACATCGTCATCAGGCATCCAGTATTTTTTATGTGCTGCTACAAGTATTTTTATATCCACGTCGTTATTTCAGTTCCTTTTCTGCAAGGTTTAATGCGCTTTCTATTACTTTGTCCATGTCATAATATTTATATTCACCCAACCTGCCGCCAAAGATTATGTTCTTCTCTTTATCTGCAAGTTCTTTATATTGTTCATATAATTTTTGATTTTTATCGTCATTAACAGGATAGTAAGCTTCTTCTCCCAATTTCCAGTTCTGAGGATATTCTTTGGTTATATACGTTACCGGCTGTTTGCCAAACTCAAAGTGCTTGTGTTCTATTACCCTTGTGTAAGGCGTTTCACTGTCGGTATAGTTCATTACGGCTACGCCCTGGTAGTTTTCACATTCTAATTTTTCAGTTTCAAATTTTAAACCACGGTATTCAAGATGGCCTAACTGATAGTTAAAATATTCATCTATGGCACCGGTATAAATTACTTTTTCTGCTATTTTCTGGTCTTTATCAAAGCAGATATTATAGTCGCAGTTTAGCTCTACATCTATGCCTTCCAACATTTTTTCGATTATTTTATTGTAGCCACCAACAGGGATACCTTGATAACGATCGTTAAAGTAGTTATTATCGTAGGTATATCGTACAGGCAGGCGCTTAATTATAAAGGCAGGCAGTTCTGTGCATTTTCTTCCCCATTGTTTTTCGGTATAGCCTTTAATTAGCTTGGTATAAATATCTGTACCGACTAAGCTTATTGCCTGTTCCTCCAGATTTTGCGGTTCACCTGTTATTGCCCGACGTTGCTTGTTAATTACTTCTTCTGCTTCCTGCGGCGTTCTAATCCCCCACATTTTGCTAAAAGTATTCATGTTAAAAGGCAGGTTATATATTTCGCCTTTGTAGTTGGCAACTGGGCTGTTAATGTAGTTGTTAAACTCTGCAAATCGGTTAATATATTCCCATACCTTTTTATTGCTGGTATGGAAAATATGCGCGCCGTATTTATGGATGTTGATTCCGTCTTTTTGCTCGCAGTAGATATTGCCTCCGATATGGCTGCGTCTTTCTACTACAAGGCATTTTTTGCCCGCTTTTTTAGCTTCATGTGCAAACACACTGCCGAATAATCCGCTTCCCGCTATTAAGTAATCGTATTTCATCAGTTATTTTCTTTCCCTTCGTATAGTAATTTTTAATACGCACCTTTTCTGAGTAATACTACTTTAAATGTTTTAAACAGCAGCGTTATATCTAGCCATACGCTCCAGTTTCTTGTGTACCAGCTATCTAAAAGCACACGTTCTGCGTAGTCGATATCACTTCTGCCGCTGACCTGCCACATGCCGGTTATGCCTGGCTTTACCATTAAGTAGTCATTAATGTATTCCCCGTACCTTATCATCTCATCCCTTATTATCGGGCGCGGGCCTACAAGGCTCATTTCTCCTTTTAGTACGTTAAATATCTGCGGCAGTTCATCTAAACTTGTCTTTCTAAGAAATGCCCCGCTTTGTGTTATTCTCGGGTCATTTTTTAACTTAAAGTCTTTTTCCCATTCTGCTTTTGCTTCCGGGTCTGTTTTTAAAAGCTGCTCTAATTTTTCTTTGGCATCTACGCACATACTGCGAAATTTGTAGCAATTAAATTCTTTGCCGTTTTTCCCTATACGCCTATGTTTAAAGATTACCGGTCCCGGTGAGTCTTTATATATCCAGAAGGCTATTACTATAAGTATTGGGCTTATTGCTATGGTGCCAGTTATGGTTAGCACGTAGTCAAAGATTGTTTTTATCCATCTGTTAACAGGACGCGCAAGGTTATTTTTTAATCGCAGCAGCATCAACTTTTCATTAAACAAGCTTTCTGCTTCTATGCCGCCCATTGGTATACCTACAAGGTTTGGTATTACCCCCATGCTTTTTACTAATGGCTGTATTTTGTAGATTAGTTTTGTAAGTTTACCTTGTTCTAACCCCGGCGCTGCTATAAAGACGTGGTTAATGTTGTATTTTGTTATTACTTCTTCAGCGTCTGTAAATTTACCGAGCACTGGATAATTTTCAAGTATGCCTTGTTCTACTTTGTTGTCTTCTAAAAGCCCTATTATTTTATACCCCATACCGGCATCGTTTTTAATGCCCTGCACTAACAGTTCTGCTGTTTTGCCTGCTCCAATGATGAGTACCGGTATTTGCAGAAGCTGATATTTTTCAAGTATCTTTTTTACTATGTAGCGGAAGATTACAAGCAGTATAAAGCTCAATATCCAGAAAACTGCAATAAACATTCTTGATGTTGAGCCTGCAATGCGCGCTATATAGAGTAATATGATGATGCTTGTAACAGCGTAGCAGCTGGTGATAAAGAGTTTTTGGATTATCTGCCAGAACTGTGCGCGGCGGTTATAGAGCTGTTCTATATTTAAGAAGATTAAATATAGCAGCGGGAATACTACCCAGAAGTTAAGCCAAGAGATATGAAGGCTGTGATTACCGGTATAGAAGTTACGGAAGTTAAAGGCAAGTTCTTCTGCACATACTATGGCGATGTAGTCAACACAAATTAATACAAACGGTAGAATAATATTGGTATACTTATTTATTTTTTGCAGATTTTCTGCCACGGTTATCCCTCTTACGTTTTATTAATTGTAATAAAATTTATAATTTTATTTTACATTGTTTTATAATGTTATTTTACCATATCTTTACCCCCCCCGCAAGACATTTCCGTTAGAGTAAGTCTAACTTTTACTGGTCTTGGTGAAACTTTATCCCTGCCGGTAGGTAAGCGCGGCAGCGTAGTTTCGCATTAATCCGCACTATCGTGATGCGGGGCAGCTACTTTTTATCTTTTTTAACAGACAAACTAAAAATAGCAGCATTAGCCAGACAACTGCATACAAAAATTTCAATATAAAATAAAAAATAACAGTAATAAACACGCTTTTTGAACGAAGTGAATAAGCATGTATTACTGTTATTAAACTAAAATTATTGAAAAATTTTTGTGAGTTGTATGGTTAATACTGCTATTTGCTAAACAGAATTATTGATTCACAAATTTTGCTCTTTAATAAATATATTACGGAGTTGTGTTTACACACGCAAATAGGAGCGACGTTTTGGCAAACTTAATAGAAGTAGTTTCTGTCAGATTGTGCGTTTCTAATCACCTCATCAACAAAACCACCCTGCTTACTCCAAACGGAATAAACAGGGTGGTTTACTTTACCTATTACAACTTATTAAGTTTTTCTGCTGTTACGCAGTAAAATCAGTTATTAGTAGGCACGTTATTGTATTTTACTTTTACGTCACGGTATCTGCTCATGCCGGTACCTGCCGGAATGAGTTTACCGATAATAACGTTTTCTTTAAGGCCGAGCAGCGGGTCAACCTTGCCTTTAATAGCTGCGTCCGTAAGTACACGGGTAGTTTCCTGGAAGGAAGCCGCAGACAGGAAGGAATCGGTTGCCAGGGATGCTTTGGTAATACCCAGAAGAATCGGATGACCTTCTGCCGGCTGTAAGCCGCGGTCAAACATCTCGCTGTTCTGTTCTTCAAATTCTCCGATATCAACGTATTCGCCCGGCAGCATCGTAGTATCGCCTGCTTCGTCGATACGTACTTTGCGCATCATCTGGCGTACCATAACTTCAATGTGCTTGTCGTTAATTTCTACGCCCTGAGATTTGTAAACGCCAAGTACCTGCTGTACCAGGTAACGCTGAGTCGCGCGCACGCCGCTGATGCGGATAATATCATGCGGATTGAGGGAACCTTCGGTAAGACGGTCGCCTTTTTCGATTTCCTGCCCTTCGGCAACAGCAAGTTTTGCGCCGTACGGAATAGCATAAACTTCTTCCATGCCGTCTTTATCGGTAATGGTAATTTTACGCTGTCCGCCTTCTTCGGCAATATGCACAACGCCGGTGCTTTCTGCCAAAATACCGGGGTGTTTCGGTTTGCGTGCTTCAAACAATTCTTCAACACGCGGTAAGCCCTGGGTAATATCATCGCCGCCTGCTACGCCGCCGGTATGGAACGTACGCATGGTAAGCTGGGTACCAGGTTCGCCGATTGCCTGTGCTGCAATGGTGCCAACTGCTTCGCCAACATCAACATTTCTGTCGGTTGCAAGGTTGCGGCCATAGCATTTGCGGCAAACGCCAACTTTAGATTTGCAGTTAAGCACACTGCGGATTTTAACGGTTTCGCGCAGGGTTGCAATTCTGTCTGCCATATCTTCGGTAACGTAATCGTTGATATGATAGAGCACTTCGCCGTTTTCATCCAGAATATCTTCGGCAAGGTTACGGCCAACAATACGGTCACGCAGAGATTCGATCACCGTCTGTTTGTTCTTGCCTTCGGTAATAGCGCCGATTTCGATACCTTCGATAGCATTGTTGCGCACTTTCATTTCGCGGACAGTACCGTCTGCCAGAATTGCATCAATCATTGCTTCGGTATAAGTATCTTTTGCATGTGCCAGCACTTCGCCTTCTGCGTTAACAACGTCTTCGGCAACTTCTTTGCCGTTGAAGTGATGCATCAGGTGTTCTTTCATTACCTTGTTGGCATCTTCGCTGCTGATGTTAATCTGAACGGTTTCAGTTGCTTCGCCGTCCATATCATCGGTTGCATAGAGGTTAACTTCAAGCACGTGGCCTGCAATAAGTTTATTGTAAATATCTTCCGTAATAACGGTATCTGCTTCGGCAATCAGTTCGCCGGTTACAGGGCTTTCAACGCCGGAAGCAAGGTTGCGCCCGATAACGGTTTCGCGCAGTTTGTTCTGGCTTGCACCAAGGGTTTGTTTGCACAGGCGGCTGCGTTCTTTAACAAGGTTAAAGGTTACAACATCGCAGTCATCTTCGCGTACAATAACATCCTGAGCAACGTCTACAAGGCGGCGGGTAAGGTAACCGGAGTCTGCCGTACGCAGTGCGGTATCGGCCAGGCCTTTGCGGGCACCGTGGGTGGAAATAAAGTATTCCAATACGGTTAAGCCTTCGCGGAAGTTTGCCTTGATAGGACGGTCGATAATACGGCCGGACGGGTCGGCCATAAGTCCGCGCATGCCTGCCAGCTGACGGATCTGCTGAGTGTTGCCGCGGGCACCGGAGTCTGCCATCATGTTTAGGGAATTGAATTTATCCATGGTAGCGCTCATCAGTTTTGCGGTAACGTCATCAGTTGCCTGGCTCCAGATTTCAATAACCTTGCGGTAACGTTCGTCCTCGCTCATTAAGCCGCGGCGGAACATACGCTCGGTTTTATCAATCTGTTTTTCGGCGTCAGCCAAAATCTGCTGTTTTTCTTTCGGGATTTTAATATCGGATACGGCAATGGAAATACCTGCCTTGCAGGCGTTGTCATAACCGTTCTTTTTAACAATATCAAGAATTTCGGCGGTACGCAGATTGCCAAACAGCTTGTGTGCTTTGGCAACAAGGTTGCCAAGTTCTTTTTTGTTAATAAGTTTGCTTAAATGCCAAACCTTAACTTCTTCACCGGCAGCATTCTTTTCGGTTTCCTGATGGAAGTACTGCAATTCTTTCGGCAGGTCTTCGTTAAACATGATATTGCCCGGCGTAGTGGTAACAAGGCTTACGCCTTCGTTCTTTTCTTCGCCGTAAATATCTTTGTTAGGTACATAAACCTGAATGCGTGCCTGCAAATCAACAACCTTATGGAAGTATGCCAGCATAGCTTCGTTAATGCTGCTGAAGCGCATGCCTTCGCCTTTGGCTCCTTCTTTCACCATGGTGATGTAGTAGGAGCCCAGAACCATATCCTGAGTAGGTACGGCAACAGGTTTGCCGTCTTTCGGTGCCAGAATGTTGTTAACGGAAAGCATCAGAATTCTTGCTTCTGCCTGTGCTTCCGCAGAAAGCGGCAGATGCACTGCCATTTGGTCACCGTCGAAGTCGGCGTTGAATGCTGTACATACCAAAGGATGCAGCTTGATTGCACGGCCTTCGGTAAGGATAGGCTCGAATGCCTGAATACCGAGTCTGTGCAGCGTCGGTGCACGGTTAAGGAATACAGGATGTTCTTTAATTACTTCTTCCAAAACGTCCCAAACAACATTGTTGGCGCGTTCTACCATGCGTTTGGCGTTTTTGATATTGGTAGCCTGTCCGCTCTGAACAAGGCGTTTCATTACAAAAGGTTTAAAGAGTTCCAGTGCCATTTCCTTCGGCAGGCCGCACTGGTGCATTTTAAGTTCCGGGCCTACAACGATAACGGAACGGCCGGAGTAGTCAACACGTTTACCTAACAGGTTCTGACGGAAACGGCCCTGCTTGCCTTTCAGCATATCGGAAAGGGATTTCAGCGGACGGTTGCCCGGGCCGGTTACCGGACGGCCGCGGCGGCCGTTGTCGATAAGGGCGTCAACTGCTTCCTGCAGCATGCGTTTTTCGTTGCGTACGATAATATCCGGAGCGTTAAGTTCAAGCAAGCGTTTTAAACGGTTGTTGCGGTTAATAACGCGGCGGTACAAATCGTTAAGGTCACTTGTTGCAAAGCGTCCGCCGTCCAGCTGAACCATCGGGCGCAGTTCAGGCGGAATAACCGGTACAACATCCAGAATCATCCATTCCGGGCGGTTGCCGGATTTCAAGAAGGCTTCGCATACTTCCAGGCGGCGTACAGCGCGGATTTTGCGCTGGCCGCTTACTTCTTTCAGTTCTGCGCGCAGTTCTGCGGTAAGTTTGGGCAGGTCAATTTCCTGTAATAAGGTTTTAATTGCCTGAGCGCCCATGCCTACTTTAAATGCGCTGCCGTATTTATCACGGTTTTCAATATATTCGCTTTCGGTCAGCAGCTGTTTTTTAGTCAGCGGAGTGCTGCCCGGGTCTAATACAATGTAGTTGGCAAAGTACAGTACTTTTTCCAGAGAACGCGGGGAAATATCAAGAATTAACCCCATGCGGCTCGGAATACCTTTGAAATACCAGATATGGGATACAGGTGCAGCCAGTTCAATATGGCCCATACGCTCACGGCGTACTTTGGCACGGGTTACTTCAACGCCGCACTTGTCGCAGATAATGCCTTTATAGCGGATTCTTTTATATTTGCCGCAATGGCATTCCCAGTCTTTGGTAGGCCCGAAAATTCTTTCGCAGAACAAACCGTCACGTTCCGGTTTCAAAGTTCTGTAATTGATGGTTTCCGGTTTTTTTACTTCGCCATAGGACCAAGCCCTGATTTGCTCCGGTGAAGCCAGGCCGATACGCATAGATTCAAAATTATTTACGTCTAACAAGAACCGATCGCTCCCTTCTATTCCATATCTTCACTGGCGGCGTCATCCGCATCTTTTGCTTCCATATTCATGTTGCCAATATCGGCAATCAAATCAAAATCGGGGTCTTCCGCTGCACTGTCATCACTGTCGGTAGTGTAGTCATCCTGCACAATCTCCGTGTTAGGAGCTTCAGGGATAGCACCGTCGATGTCAAGATCCAGCTTGCGCGCTGTTTCGTTAATATCGTCGTCGGTATCACGCAGGGAAATTTCTTCTTCGTCCTCGTTGAGCACCTTAATGTCAAGGCCGATGGACTGAAGTTCTTTAATAAGTACCTTAAAGGATTCCGGAACACCAGGTTCAGGAACATTTTCGCCTTTAACGATGGCTTCGTAAGTTTTTACACGGCCGACAACATCGTCGGATTTTACGGTTAAAATTTCCTGCAAGGTGTAAGCTGCGCCGTATGCTTCCAGCGCCCAAACTTCCATTTCGCCGAAACGCTGGCCGCCGAACTGCGCCTTGCCGCCGAGAGGCTGCTGGGTAACAAGTGAGTACGGGCCGGTGCTGCGGGCATGGATTTTATCATCAACAAGGTGATGCAGTTTGAGCATATAAGTTAAGCCGACGGTAACTTTGTTATCGAACGGTTCGCCGGTACGGCCGTCATACAGCGTGGTTTTGGCGCTGCGGTCGATACCTGCAAGGTCAAGCGCATCATTAATATCTTTTTCGTGAGCGCCGTCAAATACCGGTACGGAAATTTGTACGGCTTTAATGCTCTTATCACCGAATTTGCCGATTTCAACGGTTTCGGGGATGCCGTATTTTTCAACGTCATAGCCAACACCGGTCAGGCGTTCTACAAGGCCTTCGGCATTGTTTTCAATCTGCATGCCGAGTGCGCGTGCTGCCCAGCCCAGATGGTTTTCCAGAATTTGTCCGATGTTCATACGGGAAGGTACGCCCAACGGATTCAGCACAATCTGTACCGGTTCGCCGCTCGGCAGGAACGGCATGTCTTCACGCGGCAGAATACGGGAAATAACGCCCTTGTTGCCGTGGCGGCCTGCCATTTTATCGCCGACGGAAATTTTACGTTTCTGTGCAATATGTACGCGAACCTGTTCGTTAACTCCCGGAGGAAGTTCGTCGCCGTTTTCGCGGGTAAATACTTTTACGCTGACGATTTTACCTGCTTCGCCGTGCGGAACACGCAGCGAGCTGTCGCGTACTTCGCGTGCTTTTTCGCCGAAGATGGCGCGCAGCAAGCGTTCTTCTGCAGTAAGCTCGGTTTCGCCTTTCGGTGTTACCTTGCCGACGAGGATATCGCCCGGGCGTACTTCCGCACCAATGCGGATAATGCCGCGTTCGTCAAGGTCTTTCAATGCTTCTTCCGATACGTTCGGAATATCGCGGGTAATTTCTTCTTCGCCAAGTTTGGTATCGCGGGCATCGCAGTCGTATTCTTCAATATGAATGGAAGTAAATACATCGGCCTTAACCAAATCTTCGCTAAGAAGAATAGCATCTTCGTAGTTGTAACCTTCCCAAGGCATGTAGGCAACAATTACGTTGTAGCCAAGTGCAAGTTCGCCATGGTCTGTTGCAGGGCCGTCTGCCAGTACCTGGCCTTTAACAACCTTGTCGCCTTTGTAAACAATCGGGCGCTGGTTAACACAGGTACCCTGGTTGGAACGTTTAAATTTCAATACACTGTATTTATCTACGCCGCCGTCATCTTTGCGGATAACGATTTCATCGCCGGTAACGCGTTCTACAACGCCGGCATTTTTAGCCAGAATGCATACGCCGGAGTCAACGGCAACTTTATATTCCATACCGGTACCGATGATAGGAGCCTGAGTGCACAGAAGCGGCACTGCCTGACGCTGCATGTTGGCACCCATAAGAGCACGGTTCGCGTCATCGTTTTCAAGGAACGGAATAAGTGCGGTAGCGATAGATACAACCTGTTTCGGCGAAACGTCCATGAAGTCTACCTGGTCAGGAGGCAGGGAAAGCACTTCGTTCTGGTAACGTGCGGTTACACGTTCGCCTTCAAAGCAACCTTCGTCATCCAAAGGTTCGTTCGCCTGAGCGATAATGTAATTATCTTCTTCATCAGCGGTAAGATAAACAATTTCATCAGTTACGCGCTTGTTTTCTTTATCAACACGGCGGTACGGAGTTTCCATAAAGCCGTATTTGTTAATAACAGCAAAGGTAGAAAGAGAACCGATAAGGCCGATGTTCGGACCTTCAGGGGTTTCAATCGGGCACATACGGCCATAGTGGGAATGGTGTACGTCGCGGACTTCATAGCCTGCACGTTCACGGCTCAAACCACCGGGGCCCAGTGCGGAAAGACGGCGTTTATGGGTCAGCTCGGCCAGCGGGTTGTTCTGGTCCATAAACTGGGAAAGCTGGCTGCTGCCAAAGAATTCTTTAATTGCAGCAACAACAGGGCGGATATTAATAAGCGCCTGCGGCGTGATAACATCAACATCCTGAATGGTCATACGTTCTTTTACAACGCGTTCCATACGGGCAAGGCCGATGCGGAACTGGTTCTGCAAAAGTTCGCCGACACGGCGTACACGGCGGTTGCCCAAATGGTCGATATCGTCGCCAGTGCCAAGGCCGTCCATCAGGTTCAGCAGATAACCGAAGGAAGCCATTACATCTTCAACGGTAATGGTGCGGTGGTCTTCCGGAATATCGGAAGTGCAGATAATTTTCATCGGCTGTTCTTTCAGGCGGATGAAAACTTCTTTCAGGCCGGGGCCTGCAAAAATACCGCTTTCTTCGATTTTATCAATAACATCAAGGTCAATCTTGGTGCCGGCTTCAGCAATAATTTCACCGGTAGAAACATCAACCAGCGGCTGGTCCAGCACTTTATCCAGCAAACGGCGGCGCCAGCCGAGCTTTTTGTTCAGCTTATAGCGGCCTACGCTGGCAAGGTCATAACGTTTGTTGTCAAAGAAGGTTGCTTCAATAAGTGCAGAGGCGTTTTCCAGAGTAGGAGGTTCGCCCGGACGCAGCTTTTTATAAATTTCAATTAAAGCTTCTTCGCGGGTAGTTGTTGTATCCCTTTCAAGCGTTGCAGCAACAGAAGGATGATTATTAAAGAGCGCTAAAATATCTTCATTCTGGGTTAAACCCATGGCGCGCAGCAAAACAGTTGCCGGCAGCTTTCTGGTACGGTCAACACGTGCGTAAATAACGTCATTTAAGTCGGTTTCATATTCAATCCATGCACCACGGTTAGGAATGACTGTTGTACCATACATTTTTTTGCCGCTGGGGTCCATTGTAACGGCGTAATAAACGCCCGGGGAACGTACCAGCTGGCTGACGATTACACGTTCGGCACCGTTGATTACAAAAGTACCGGTTTCTGTCATCAGCGGAAAATCGCCCATGAATACTTTAGATTCTTTAATCTCGCCGGTATCTTTATACAGAAGGCGCACGTTTACATTTAACGGCGCAGAATAGGAAGCATCGCGTTCCTTGCATTCTTCTACTGTATATTTAGGCTCACCGAGAGTAAAGCCTTCAAAGGAAAGTTCTAAATTACCTGTAAAATCTTTAATAGGAGAAATGTCATGGAAAATTTCGCAAAGACCTTCTCGCATGAACCACTCATACGATTTTCTTTGGATGTCAATCAAATGAGGCATTGGCAATACTTCATTGATTCTGGCATAACTGTACCGAGTCCTATTACCTACGGGAACCGGTTTAAACATGTAATCCCTCACCCCTTAATGTATATGTTGTCAGGCAGACTTAAACAAGCGCGTTTTTACCATGACAAAAAAAGCAAGGCTCCAAACAATATTCAGGACCTTGCATGTTGTCTTCGATGAACGCACCTCATCTAAATCCATATAAGCACGGTACGGTGCTCAACCACTGAACCCCCGGTACCGGTTGTCAATACCTGCAATCTACTAATGTTGTAGTATGATATGTTATCATATATTTTGCAATTTGTCAATCATGCGGGCATAAAAAAATTCCGCTGCATTGCAGCGGAATTTTTATTGCCGTTAAGCTAAATTATTTAATTTCTACGGAAGCGCCAGCTTCTTCGAGTTTAGCTTTGAGAGCTTCAGCGTCAGCTTTGGAGATTTTTTCTTTAACAGCTTTCGGAGCTTCGTCAACGATAGCTTTAGCTTCTTTCAGGCCCAGGCCGGTTACTTCGCGAACAACTTTGATTACGTTGATTTTGCCAGCGCCAGCAGCGGTCAGGATTACGTCGAATTCAGTTTTTTCTTCAGCAGCAGCAGCGCCACCAGCAGCCGGAGCAGCAGCTACAGCAACAGGAGCAGCAGCGGATACGCCGAATTTTTCTTCCAGAGCTTTAACGAGTTCGGAAAGTTCGAGGACGGTCATAGATTCAATAGCTTCAATGATTTGTTCTTTATTCATTATAGTTACCTCCATAAATTAGATGTTTTAATTTTATTGTTAAGTTTTTATGCGATAAGCCTCAGCTTATGCGGATTCTTTTTGTTCGCGGATAGCGTCAAGCGCATATACCACTTTGCGGATAGTACCTTGAAGTACATTGACGAAACCGGAAATCGGAGCATTCATGCTGCCAAGCATTTTGGCAACGAGTACTTCTTTCGGCGGCAGTTCTGCCAGAGCTTTGATAGCTGCATCGTCAATAACTTTACCGTCAAGAACACCGGCTTTAACAACAAGTGCTTTGTTTTCTTTAGCAAAATCGCAAATGATTTTTGCTGCGGCAACAGGGTCTTCCGGAGCAACCGCAATAGCGGTGTTCTTTTCAAGAACCGGCTCCAGGCCTTCAATGCCTGCTTCTTGTGCTGCAATACGGAGCATAGTGTTTTTAACTACAATGTAGGTAACACCGGCTTCGCGCATTTTACGGCGCAATGCAGTATCCTGTGCAACAGTCAAACCGCAGAAGTCTACCAGAACAGTGCATTTAGAGCTGGTAAGAAGTTCTTTAATCTCTGCAACTTTAGCTGCTTTTTCAGGTCTAATTGCCATACATCTGCACCCCCTTCTTTATTTTGATATTTTTTATTAAATCAAAAAGACCTCTCGGCCGCAGCCGGAGGTCGCGAAGGTCTATCTTCAACGTCTCCAACCTCGGCTGGCGCTATGCTTACGCGGCTGTGCCGCACCTGCTGTCTATGGCCCGATTATCTTCTGATTTATAAAATTATTTGTCGCTGTTAGCCTTCAGAACGTCAACTTTAACGCCAGGGCCCATGGTAGTAGAAAGAGTGATGGTTTTCATGTACTGGCCTTTTGCTCCGGAAGGTTTAACTTTTACCAGAGTATCGGCAAGTGCAATGTAGTTAGCCAAAAGCTGTTCGTCGGTAAAGGAAACTTTGCCGATAGGAGCCTGTACATTACCTGCTTTATCGGTGCGGTATTCAATTTTACCGGCTTTAATTTCGTTTACTGCACGGGTTACGTCCATAGTTACGGTACCAACTTTCGGGTTAGGCATTAAACCTTTAGGACCGAGGATTTTACCAAGACGGCCAACCATGCCCATCATGTCAGGGGTTGCTACGCAGACATCGAAATCTGTCCAGCCGCCCTGAATTTTAGCGACATATTCTTCACCGCCAACATAATCTGCGCCTGCTGCTTCAGCTTCTGCAACTTTGGGGCCTTTAGCAAAAACAAGAACAGTTTTGCTTTTGCCGGTGCCGTGCGGAAGAACCATAGCGCCGCGAACCTGCTGGTCAGCGTATTTAGGATTAACACCGAGTTTGAAAGAAACTTCAACGGTGCTGTCAAATTTGGTAACGTTAGTTTTCTTTACTAATTCTATTGCTTCTTTCGGAGAATAGAATTTGTCAGCTTCGATAAGTTTCAAAGCTTCCTGGTACTTTTTGCTTCTTTTTGCCATTAACTTTTCCTCCTATGTGGTAATAACGGTTTTTGGCCTCCCACTTAATTAAGTTAACTAATATTATCAGTCAACTACGGTAATACCCATGCTGCGGGCAGTACCTTCAACCATTCTCATTGCAGCTTCAATGTCTGCTGCGTTGAGGTCAGCCATTTTGGTTTCGGCGATTTCGCGGATTTTGTCGCGGCCGAGGGTGGCTACTTTTTTCTTGTTAGGTTCGCCAGATGCTTTTTCCAGACCGGCTGCTTTTTTCAAGAGAACCGGAGCCGGAGGAGTTTTGGTAATGAAAGTAAAGGAACGGTCTTCAAATACGGTGATTTCTACCGGGATAATAAGACCAGCCTGCTGTGCAGTACGTTCATTGAACTCCTTAACGAAAGCCATGATGTTTACACCGGCCTGGCCGAGTGCAGGGCCTACAGGAGGAGCCGGAGTAGCTTTACCAGCCGGTACCTGTAATTTTACCATCTTAACGACTTTTTTCGGCATTTATTACACCTCCTTATTCAGCTTCTTCAACTTGAGTAAAATCAACTTCAACAGGTGTTTCGCGCCCAAACATGTCCACAAGAACCTTCAGCTTGCCGCGTTCTTCATTAATTTCGGAAACGCTGCCAAGGCATCCGGCAAACGGGCCGCTTTTAAGGCGTACAATCTGCTGTAATTGTAAATCAATTTTAGGACGGCTTTCTTCCACGCCCATAGAACGCATAATTTGTTTTACTTCCTCATCTGTAAGAGGAATGGGCTTAGTGCCGGAGCCAACAAAACCGGTTACGCCTGGAGTGTTGCGGACGGCATACCAGCTGCGGTCATTAACAATCATTTCTACCAGTACATAGCCCGGGAAAACTTTGCGCTGCACGCTGCGTTTTTTGCCATCTTTGACTTCTATTTCATTTTCCATAGGTATTACAATATTGAAAACTTCGTTTTCCATACCCAGGGAATGAACTTTGCGTTCCAGATTAGCTTTTACTTTATTTTCGTAACCGGAATAAGTATGTATGACATACCAACGTTTTTCTGATTCCATAGCGGTACCGGGAATATTAATTCCCTTCCTCCTTACTCAAACTTATTGTAAAATCAACTGGAACAGTCCAGCAAAAATACTGTCAATTACCCAAATCAGAATTGCTGAAAGGACAACGGCAATAAATACAACGATTGTATGGGCAATAAGTTCTCGTCTGGTAGGCCAGGTCACTTTTTTTAGTTCAGATTTTGCTTCCCGCAGAAAGCGCATAATGCCGTTGGTGTCTTTCACACCCGGTAATTCTGGAACGGCCATCTTTTCACATCCTTGCTAAAATACCTAGATAAACTCAAACACAAAGATTATTTGGTTTCTTTATGTAAAGTGTGTTTTTTGCAAAATTTGCAGTACTTGTTGATCTCAATACGGTCCGGATCATTCTTTTTGTTTTTGTTAGTCTGGTAGTTGCGCTGTTTGCATTCAGTGCATGCCAAAGTAATCAAAGTACGCATTCGTTACACCTCTCTTGCTGTCAAAATTGCTGGTCTGAAAATTTCACTAATATAGAGTACCACAGTTAACGGGTTATGTCAACAATGTTTAAAAAAATAATCTAAGACCGGGCTGAAAAGTCCGGCCTTAGATATATGTACCGCTAACAGCGTTTAATTATTTTTCTTCAATTGCAGTAACAACACCAGCGCCAACGGTACGGCCGCCTTCGCGGATTGCAAAACGCAGGC